>Ga0134126_10000151_pt1 | contig 91479 bp, 83 predicted proteins | sample KB31752_FD_96881 | JGI IMG/M metagenome (GOLD analysis project Ga0134126, IMG submission 96881) | Terrestrial soil microbial communities with excess Nitrogen fertilizer from Kellogg Biological Station, Michigan, USA - KB3-175-2 | ecosystem: Environmental > Terrestrial > Soil > Unclassified ...
AGTTTGACTCAAAGAACTCGCGACAGCGATGCCAGAAGCATCGCTGCCAGCAAGGATTGTGTCTCGCCATAAGGCTAAAAACACATCCTCGCTTTGGCTCGGTCTGCCGATTTGTCAAAGAACAATGATTGAAAAACTTGCCGAAACAAGAAACAATCAATGCGTCCGTTAATAGGACAAAGTGAAGTATAGGCGGAAAGAAAAGACTGTCAAGGCTTTTTGCGAAAAAAAGTGGAAAAGACTCCCGGCGCCTCCCACATGGCCGTGTTTTCGGGGCTGGTCGCCCCGAGATCGGATTCCCACCGATCGCACTGGCGTTGGGTGCGTTCGACTCGTACAAAAACGATTATGATGGGGAGAATCCGCCCCGTCAAGCGAAATGCGCATCCTTATCCTTGAATGATTTACGAATGGCCACTCCACGGGTACTGATTCTGCGAGCCCCCGGTGCCAACTGCGACGCCGAGGCTCAGTTCGCCTTCGAGAAGGCGGGCGCCGTCGCCGAGCGCGTCCATATCAACCGTCTGCGCGAGCAGCCGTCCGAGTTGATGCGTTACCAGATCCTCGCCATCCCCGGCGGCTTCACCTACGGCGATGACGTGGCGGCCGGCAAGATTTTGGCCAACCAACTCGCCCACTTTCTCGGTGACGCCTTGCGCCGCTTTCGCGACGCCGAACGGCTGATCCTCGGCATTTGCAACGGCTTTCAGGTTCTCCTCAAGGCTGGCCTGCTCATGCCGCACGACGAGGAAGGGCCGATTGCGACGTTGGCTCATAACCGTTCTGAGAAGTTCGAGGATCGCTGGGTCACGCTGCAAGCGACGCCCGGCCGCTGTCCTTTCTTGACGGGAATCGATCGTCTTTATCTGCCGGTGGCGCACGGCGAAGGACGGTTCCTTTGCCGCACGGAATGGGAGTTAGCGGGACTGCAACAGGCCGAACAGGTTGTCCTGCGCTACGTCGCTCCGCAAGGCGGCTCTGTCGATTATCCCCTCAATCCCAACGGTTCCCAGGGCGATGTGGCCGGATTGTGCGATGCGACCGGCCGGGTGTTGGGGTTGATGCCGCATCCCGAACGCCATGTCTTGCCGACACAGCATCCGCGTTGGACACGCGAAGGATTGGCTCACGAGGGCGAGGGGCTTGCCTTGTTTCGTAACGCGGTGAGGGTTTTTCTGTGATGACTTTTTCGCCTGCTGAAACCATCGCGTGTAGCCGGCTTATCGAACTGGCGTTGGATGAAGATCTCGGCCGTCGCAATCCGGCGTGGCTCGGCGATGTGACGAGTCGCACCCTCATTATTCCTGGTGTGACTTTTGGACAGGCAGCCTTCGTTGCCCGGCAAGCCGGGGTACTGGCCGGTCTGCCGGTTGTTCCTCTCGTACTAGCCTCCGTCGTTGATCCGAATCTGCTGACCTTTGAACCACTTCTGACAGATAGTGCCGCGCTTGAGCCTGGTAGCCGCATCGCACTCGTCCGCGGTCCCATCGATAGCCTGCTGACCGCCGAGCGTACCGCTTTGAATTTTCTCCAGCACCTCAGCGGCGTGGCAACGCTGACACGCCGTTACGTCGAGGCGGTGGCCGGACTTCCCGCGAAGATTCTCGACACGAGAAAAACCACTCCCGGCTGGCGTCTGCTGGAGAAATACGCCGTGCGCTGCGGCGGCGGCCATAATCATCGCATGGGGTTGTACGACGGCATTCTCATCAAGGACAACCATCTCGCGGCCATGAACAAGGTACGCTCCATCCCCGAGGCCATCCGTATTGCCCGCAGTACCCCGCTGCCTTTCGAGATCGAGGTGGATACCCTGGATCAACTCGACGAAGCATTGGCCGGCAAACCAGATATCGTCCTACTCGACAACATGCCGCTGGATCAAATGCGCGAAGCCGTCCATCGCCGTAACGTCACGGCTCCCGGTGTGCTGCTGGAAGCCTCCGGCGGTGTGAATCTCGATACCGTGCGCGGCATCGCCGAAACCGGCGTCGATCGCATCAGCGTCGGTGCATTGACGCACTCGGCCCCCGCCCTCGATATTGGCCTCGACTACTTGCCATGACACCGCCCCGTGAACAATGGTCGCTCGACACGCGCCGCCTCGGTCGCCGCGTCCTCGTCTTCGATCGCCTCGATAGCACGAATAATAGGGCGGCACAGTTCGCCGACGATCCGGCCAACGAAGGCATCGCCATCCTGGCCGACGAACAAACTGCGGGGCGGGGGCAGCATGGCCGCACTTGGCTGGCCTCGCCCCGCGCCAGCGTGCTGCTATCAATTCTGCTTACTCCGCCGCCAGAGTTGTGTCGTCCCGCCGTATTGACCGCCTGGGCAGCCGTGGCCGTGTGTACAACCATCGGCGAAACCATCGGCTGCGCGACGCGCATCAAATGGCCCAATGATGTGCTGCTGCACGACCGCAAAGTCTGCGGCATCCTCATCGAATCCGCCGTCCGCCGTCCGCTGTCCGCTGTCCGCCAAAAACCACAGCGGACAGCGGACAGCGGACGGCGGACGGCGGTTGTGGGCATCGGGCTGAATGTGCAGCAGAGCGCCGAGGCGTTCGCGGCGGCGGGACTGCCGGAAGCGACCTCCCTGGCGCAGTTCACGGCCAGTCCACTCGATACGCACTCCGTCGCCGCGGAGCTAATTCGCCAACTCGACCGCGATTACGATCGGCTCTGTCAGGGCGATCTCGGCACACTCGAAACGTGCTGGAAAGGACACCTCGGTTTACTCGGCAAGGAGGTCGCCGCCGAGTGTCATGAGGGCATCTATCATGGCCGACTGTTGGAACTGAGTTTCCGCGCCGTCGAGTTGGCGCGGCCCGACGAACCGCCCCTGGTGCTGGCTCCGGAACGGATTCAGCATCTTTGTGAAGCCTGACGTTTTGGAACCGCCACATCAGACGAATGCGGAAACTTCCACTTCGACCGCGGCAATCTGGGGCTGGAGCGCCTGTACGGCAGCCTGATCCGCGACGATGGTATTCTGTAGGGCGTTTGCCGCCTGCTCGTTGCCGAGTTGTTGCAGCACCGAAACCACAGGGGCGGCGTTCTGGATCACCGCGTTCAGGATCAAACTTTGGTCTTGGAGATCGTCCAGCTGATTTAGCAGGTCGGTTTGATGCTGGAGCATCTGCACGGTGGCCTGCCGCGCCGGAATGTCGCTTGTCAAGCTGGCGATGACCGGCTGGAATTGCGGCGTTTGCGGCGCAAACTGTTGCAGAATGCCAAGTACAACCTGTTCTACCTCAAGACGGATGGTGGCCAGCGCGGTTTGCTGCTGGCTCTGGTCTTGTAGCATGTGTATTTGGTCGTGCGACAGAGACGCGATGGTGTTCATGGCCGCCGGCGGAGTGCTGGCAGCGGCGCTGACCGGCATGAAGTTCGCCGAGGGTAGACAGCGATCTTCCAAAGACTCCAGGAACGGACGAACGGACGGGGCCGGACGCGGATGCCTGCGAACGCGATTCGGCCCGGCGGAGAAAAACCAAAACCTCATGATGTCTCCTTTGTGTGTTAAGTATAACAGGACGAACACGCCGGAGTTGCCTACGGGGACGACGCCGTCGCGGTCAGACCTCCTGTGCGTGTCGCACAAGAAGTCCTCCACTAATAACGAGTGCGCGACTGAACGATCGCATCCCATTTTATTCCGCCGGCGCGACGCCGTCATTCTCTCTCGCAAGAAACATTCGAGTATTCATGGCGCTGCGAGCTGGCAATTCATTGTGTTACTGCGTCCAGGAGAGGGGTTGGGGTACAGACTCTGAATCCAATTGACACAATCGCCACGAACGGTAACATCTCCCCCTCTACCTGTCGCCGCACCTCTGCCTCTCCTATCTCTCTTGCGAGGATGAGCAATGCGACGCTTCTTTTTGTTGGCGATTCTGCTGGCGTGGCCGGGCGCTGCTGGGGTACACGGCCAGACCATCAAGGAATGGCGCGGTCATCGCGGCGCGGTGTACGCGGTCGCTTTCCGGCCCGATGGCCGGCGCATGGCCTCGGCCAGTTTCGACCACAGCATCAAGATTTGGGATGTGGACACGGGACGCGCAGTACGGACGTTCCTCGGCCACAAGGCCAAGGTACTGGCGCTGACCTATAGCGCGGATGGCCGGCAACTCGCCTCCGCGGGACTCGATGGCACGGTGCGCTTGTGGGACGCTGCTTCCGGCCGGGCGGGAGTGTGTTTGACCAGCCGAAACCAGTGCGTCCAGGCCATCGCCTTCACGCCGGACGGACGCCGCCTGATCGCGTGCGGCGAGACGGGGGCCGTGGAAGTATGGAGAATGTCCGATGGCACGCTGGAGCAGACAATCCGCGTCGAGTCGGCGCGCATGCCGCTCTACGCCGTTGCCGTCTCACCGGATGGCCGCCTGCTGGCTCTCGCGGGATTGGATGGCCGCATTCACCTGCGCGACTTGAAGACGGGCCGAACACATCGCATTCTCGAAGGTCATGCCGACGCTGTCTATAGTTTGGCCTTCGCCCCGGATGGCGAGAAGTTGGTGTCTGGTTCCGGCGATCAGACCGTGCGCTGCTGGGATGTGGCGACCGGCGAGCCGCGCTCCTGTCTCGATGGTCATCGCGGCGCGGTTTATCAAGTCGGCTTCAGCCCCGATGGCCGGCGCTTGGTTTCCGCCGGCACGGATGGCGAGGTGATTATCTGGGACGCCGGCAACGGCAGCGCCTTGCACCGCCATCGTTTCCCGGACAAAACTCTCTGCGCCGCCTTCACGCCGGACGGCCGCTATGTCGGCGCGGGCAGCGGTCAAGCTGCCTGTTATTTGCTGGAACTGCCCCGACATGTCCGCTAGAACGCCCATGGAAAAACGAGTCGATGTGCGGCTGCCCCACCACCCGGTAGGAGCTAGTGGCCGTCCGCTCTGGATTGGCGGAATGAAGTTCACGGCCGACGAGGCCGAGGGCATCAAGCCGCTGAGGACAAGAAGAAATCACAATGAACTATGTTTACAAGACGATGGAATCCCCCGTGGGCAAGTTCAAACTCGTCGTTAGAGCCGCTTCTGACACTGGCTTTAGGGATTGTCCCCGCCTGAAGTAGATCCCGCTTGCCGAGCGGGATCTTGCCCCAACAGGTTCCGCTCGGCAAGCGGGATCTACTTCAGGCGTTAGGGCTTCTTAGCAAATAGCTGAGTACGGCCTGCGTGGAGTCGTCGAGCGTCTCCAGACGACAGATTTCGTACCACTCCTCAAGCACCAGGCGCGTTAGCTCCTGGAAGAATTGCTGCGGATTTCGCGCCCGCACCAGCACTTGACTTACGGGATTCTCCGGCGGAGTATCCAGCAGTTCGACACCGACCACATCGCGCAGTTTCAGCAGCGCCGCCGCCAAACGGCGTTGTTCGACTTCCTCCGCCGTGTTTCCCCCATTGTCGCGCGGCGAACCTTTTTTCACGTCGATTCGCACCAATAGCGGATGATTGTCGAGACGATCGCGAATCTGAGCCACCGAGCCGACGGCGGCGATGCGCCCGTGCGCCATGATGGCGATGTGATCGGTTAGTTTCTCCAGTTCTTCCAATTCGTGACTGGAGATGAGCAGACATTTGCCGCGTTCCGCCAGATCGCGGAACAAATGGATGAACTCCCCGCGACCGACCGGATCGATACCGCTGAGCGGTTCATCGAGTACAAGCAGTTCGGGATCGTGCAACAGCGCCTGGGCTAACTTGATGCGTTGCCGCATGCCTTTGGAATAGCCGCGCACGCGGCGATCCACTCGGCCGGTCATGCCGACGCGCTCCAAGGCGGCCTCGGTGCGCTGTCTTGCCTCGCGGCGCGGATAACCGCACAAACGAGCCATCGCCTCGACGAACTGCCAGCCGGACATCTCTTCATAGAAGGCGTCCACTTCCGGACAGTAACCGACGTGGCGCTTGGCGGCCGTACTCCAGGCGCTATGTCCGCGTACCTCGACGCGGCCAAGGTCGGGGCGCATCTGCCCAGCAATCAGGCGCATCAACGTACTCTTGCCGGCGCCATTGGAGCCAACTAGCCCCGTAATGCCCGAGCGCAGTTCCAGTGTCACCTGATTGACACCGATAACGGGACCGTACCATTTCGAGACGCGCTGGCACAGCAGCACGGGAACGCTAGTCCGCAGTCCGTAGTCCGCAGTCCGCGGCAAAGAACTATCTGGCTTTAGTGCTGACTGCTGACTGCTGACTGCTACCGAACGATCTCTACGGCCTGAATCCGCCGAATCAAGTAGGTCAGGCATAGCAAACACACTCCTCCCAGAACCAGGGCGGCCTCGTACCAGGGTGGTTGATGCGAAGGCCGAATCTTCTGCGGATCCAGGCCCAGGCAAATGTTGCCGATCAGGTAGGTGCTGTTCCACAGGTCGATCAGCCGCCAGCGTGGGCTGAAACGCAAGCCATCGACCAGCGCCGCCGACAACAATCGGCAGAAAAAGAATAGTGTCGTCCACGTCATAATGAGCGGCACCGTTCGCCGCAGCCAGGTCGCCGTCGCCAACAACAAGAGTGTCAGCGTCAGCGTCAATACCAGGCCGTAGGCGAGAATGCCCAGCAACAGCGGGAAATGCTCATAGAGATAATCCCACGATTCCAATACGCCCCATTGCACGAACAGAATGACGGCCGGGATCGTGGTCATCAGGTTGATGAACACAGCCACGGCCAACCCTTTGCCCAGCAGGTAGTGCCAGCGCGACAAGGGCTTGGATAAATAATAGGGTAGACTGCCGAAGCGTAGGTCATTGCCAATGAGGATCGAGCCGGCGAGGGCCAGAACGATCATGACGATATGGCCCTGATAGGCGAAGAAATTGCGATAGGTTTCGGCGCCGCCATCCAGTTTAAGGAGGCCGCGAAAAAGTTGGATGAGAGTGCGCGGATTCATGCGGAATTGGCCGACCGGCACCACGGACTCGCCCGCCTGGGTTTGCGCCCAGGATAGCATATATTGGCCGAAGAAAAACAGCAGGAAAATAAGCAGACCGAGAACGTAGATAATCCAGAACAGCCAGCGGCGGAAGATGCTCACCAGCGCCACACGAGCGATCGGCCAAACACTGGCGACTGGAGGGCGGAAGTCGCCGCGCCACGGACGATAGTGCAGCAGTTCAGGCGTGGCCGCCTGATTCAGACTGTCGCCCATGACGATCCTCCTCGAAAGCCATATAGCCCCTGGCTTGCCGGGGGCTATATGGGCCCAACCTCTTCATCCCTCAGCACCCGATGAAACAACTCTTCGAGATCCTCGTCGTCCGGCTGAAGGCCGCGCAGCAGGACATGATGATTGTCGGCCAGGGTGAAGAACGCCCGCGTCACCCAGTTGGATGGCACAACGACGCGCAGTTCACCCCGTCCATTGTCCTGAAGGATGCGCACCCCTTCAAGGCGTAACTCTTCAAGGAACGTCTTCGCATCGCCCTGAATTTGCAGGCGGTAACGATCCTGACGACGACGGCACAGTTCGATGACGCCGCCTTGCAAAAGCAACCGCCCTTGATGCAGAATCAGCACGGTCTCGCAGACGCGCTCGACATCGCCGAGCAGGTGCGTGGACAGCAGGATCGATTTGCCGTGATCGCGGCCGAGGGTCAGCAGCAGACGCAGCATGGCCTCGCGTCCAGCGGGATCGAGGCCGCTAGTCGGCTCGTCAAGCAGCAGCATCGGCGGATCGTGAACGAGCGCTTGCGCCAGCTTGAGGCGCTGTTTCATGCCGGTCGAGTATTCCTCCAACCGGCGATAGCGCGCGTCTTCCAGTTCGAGATAGGTAAGCACTTCGTGCGCACGGCGCTGAGCTTCGCGGCGCGGCATGCCGTACAGTTCGCCGGCCAAGGCCACATATTCGGCGCCGCGCAAACCGGGAATGAGGGCGTCCGCTTCCGGCATGTAACCGATGGCGCGCCGCAACGCGGTTCCATCCAGGCCAATGGGATGTCCCAGGACGCGGCCGCCGCCGGACGAGGGCGCCAGTAGTCCAAGCAGAATCTTAAGCAAAGTCGATTTGCCGGCTCCGTTGGGACCGAGGAGACCGACCCGGCCGGGAGCGAGTTGAACGGTCACGTCGCGCAGCGCCTGGAAACTGCCAAACCAGCGCGATACGCTGTTGAGGTCGATCATCGCCTCTTTCTCATTCGCGAGGATCGGCTCCATGATCGCTCCTGCGTTCCTTCCTCACTTATAACGTCTCCCGCGTTCCAGGCGTGGGTATTGTAGCAAAGCAGGCAAGACGTGTTCCGGAGATGCCCAACGATCTTGGCGTTTAGATTTCGTCGGGGGAAAGGCGATCCTGAGCGGCGTGCCGGACACGCAGGACGTTGACCGTCTGGTCTTCGATCGTGAAGAGGATGCGATACATTTTCCGCCGGCGACCATACAGCAACTCGCGCAGATCCAGCCCAAGGTCTGTGGCCTCGTCGGCCAACGGCCAGCGCTCTGGGTTGTTGGCCAAGGAGCGGATCGCCGCAAGCAGCCCAGCATGCAACCGGGCAGAGGACGATACTGACTGCCGACTCTGCCAGGCGACCTTGGCTTCGATATCGGCCATCGCCCGAGGAAAGATGTCGATGACGTGTGGCACAGTTCACTCCGGCGGGATGGGAGGCAACTTATACTTCACGGCGAGCTTGGCCATGAATTCTTCAAACGGCATTCCCCGCCCGGCCCGGACATCTTCCAGGGCTTCGCGCAGAATCGCCAATTCCTTCTCACGATCGTATGGTTCCAGCGGCGGAGCCAGATCGTCGGCATCGGCCAACTCGACCAGAACGCGCACTCCTTCGGGGAGTTTGGTTTCGTTATCCAGAACGATGACCCCATTCATTACCGTGCCTTCGAGCATGGGTCTCTCCTTACATCAATCAAAATCCGGCCTATCATAACACGGGCAGACAACGCTGGAACAGCCAGGAAGTTCGCTCATTGGCCGACCGGGAACACTTCCTCAAGCGGTACCTCCCACTGTCCCAGACCGGCGCTGACCACGGCGATGTTCCGCTTAAAATCCAGGCGCACAATGCGTCCGGGTTTATCGAAACGGGGCACGCGGACCAAATCATTCGGCTGCAGTTTCATGCGTGCCTCACGGAGCGCGGCCGCTTCCTCCTTTTCGCGTTCCAGTCGCGCGGTCGTTTGGCGCAATTCTTCGCGCTGGCGTTCCGCCTCGTGCTGGGCCACAAGTGCATCCGAGCGCGCTTTCTCCGTTTCCTCACGCAAGCGCTGTAATTGAGCCATTTCGGGAGCGCGTCGTTGACGGCGGCGCAGATAACGATGCGCCCGGCGCAGCAGATCGCGCGGCAGTTTGAGCCGGCGAGCGATTTGCAGCGCATTGCTCATGCCGAATTGACCGATGAGCAGCCGATACGTCGGCCGCAGCGTTTCAATGTCGAACTCGACCGCGCCATTCTCAGCACGGTCATTGTGAAAAGCATACGTTTTCAGATCGCCCAGGTGCGTTGTGACCATCGCCCGGCAGCTGATACCGTCCAGTTGATCGAGAATGGCGCGTCCCAACGCCGCGCCCTCGGTTGGATCGGTACCCGCACCCAATTCATCGAGCAAAACCAGGCTTTTGGCATCGGCCACTCGAAGGATTGAGGCGATTCGTGAAATGTGCGAACTGAAGGTGCTGAGCGATTGTTCCAGGCTTTGCTCATCGCCAATGTCGGCGAGAATGTGATGGAAGACGGGCACATTACTGCCTTCACCGGCGGGAATGTGCATACCCGATTGCGCCATCAAACATAGCAATCCTGCCGTTTTGAGACAGACCGTTTTGCCGCCCGTATTGGGACCGGTGATGATGAGCTGATTGAAGCCGAAACCAAGGCGAATATCGATGGGAACAACCGCCGCTGTCCGCTGTCCGCTGTCTGCTATCCGCTCTTCCGAATCCGCCGGCGCGGCTGGCGGATTACCGATCGCGGATAGCGGATCGCGGATAGCGGAAGGCGGATAGCGGAAGAGATATTCGAGCAACGGATGGCGAGCCTGGCGCAGCCACAGTTGCCCTTCGTTATTGATTTCGGGAGCATACATCCCATATTCGCGGCTGAAACGTGCCTTGGCCGTAATCAGATCGAGACGTGCAAGTATGTCGATGGCGAAGGACAGCGGTTTGGCAACGCGGGCAACCTCACCGCTGAGACGGCGTAAAATACGACGAATCTCGCGATCCTCCTCGCCCTTGAGGACAGCGCGTTCGGCGCTCAAGTTGGCGATGCCGGCCGGCTCGATGAACAGCGTTTCGCCGGTGCTGCTGGTGCGATGCACCACGCCCGGCAACTTATGACGATGATTCACCGCGACCGGCAAAACGTAGTGATCGCCGCTGACGGTGGCGTTGGGATAACGGAGAATCTTGCGCAATTCGGGATCGCGGAGAAGCCGGCGAATCTGGTTTTGCACGCGCTCATCGACATCGCCGAGTTTCTGGCGAACCTGCCCCAATTCGCGGCTGGCCATGTCGAGAACGTGGCCTCGCCCATCGATACATCCGCTGATGGCCTTGGCCACCGGCCCCAAATCCTCAATCGGCGCGATCAGATCGGCCAATCGCTGAAGGCGATCACCTAGCCGCATCCGATAGCGATACATGTTGCCGGTGCAACCGAGCGTGTCGGCGACTTCCAACAATTGTTCGATGGTCAACTGCGCTCCGATGGCGGCGCGGCGCACGATCAGGCGAACATCGTGTAAGCCGCCGAAAGGCGGTGCCAGCCCTTGCCCCAGGGCATCGACCATTTCGCCGACCAGCACCAATTCATCGCGGATGCGCTCCGCGTCGGTGCCCGGATCGAGCTGGCGCGCCAGTTCCTTACCGAGCGAGCAAGCGGCATGGCCTGCCAGCAGTTCGCGGATTTTGTCGAATTCCAGAAGCTCAAGCGTATGCGAGTCCATTGTCACCGTATCGTTCATGTTTTCGAGGACAGTCTATCTCGAGGTGGGGTTCAGAGGAATCGCTCTCAGGTGAGAGGCGAGATCCATTAACCCTTGATAAGAATCCTCCGCCCTATCTCCGCACTGACCGAGTAGTCCCGTTCGGGAGGCAGTTGCCGTTTGGCTTTGTCCGCTTGTCCGTGTTGGAGAAGGTCGTAGATTTTCCTCACCCGTGAGGTAAGATCCTCAATCGCCGTGATCCACTCTTCGACGTACTCTTGAATGATATGCCGGCTCAGGCCGACCTGGATACTGTAGTATGGCAATCCCGCCCCGCGCAACGATCGCTCCGGATCCCACTGAAGATGAACCTTCGCCTGCCGAAACTCCTCCTGCCACGCCGCAGGCGAGCGAAAAACGGCTGACTCGAAAGAGGTCAAGACGGCCAGTGATAACGCCTTTTCCCAGCCCGGCCGCTTGATCCGAACCGCCAGGATACGCTCCTGCCCGCTCTTCTGCCCCCAATTGCTGCGGTGCATCAACCACAGGAAGGAGGGCTTGATCCACGTCATACGGTGGAACGAGAATGGAGAGACGAATCGCTGCGCCTTCAGTGCGGCGTCCGCGATGGCTGGGGAGTAGGCCTGATAGATGGCGATGGTATCTCGGTCGAAGTCAGCTCGAATCTCGTGTTCCGCTGGCATAGCGACACTCCAATACGGCAGATGGCTTGCATCGTACCGATTGCCAAATCCAGGCGTCAAGGATTGTGGAGACCGACTCGAAGATCGATCCTCGCCGGCTATAACAATCCTTATGATAGAGCATCCCGACGTACTCATCCTCGGCGGCGGCATCATCGGTTTGACCACGGCGTACTTCCTGGCGGAGTCCGGCGCGAGTGTGACCATTGTGGACAAGGGCGATTTCGGTCAGCAGGCATCCTGGGCCGGCGCGGGCATCATTTCGCCCGCCAATCCCGCCTATGCCCACACGGCCTACAAGCAACTTCACGCTCGCAGTGCGGCCATGTATCCAGGTTTCTCGCAAACCTTGCGCGAGCAGACCGGCATCGACAACGGCTATTTCGTCTGCGGCGGACTCGAATTGTTTCTGAGCGACGACGACGAATCGTCCGACGAATGGCGCGGCGAAGGGATTGCTTTCGAGGAACTGACCGGCGATGAGTTGCATCGTCGGCAGCCGGATCTCGCGGCGAACATTGATCGCGCCTATTATTTGCCGGGCATGGCACAGCTGCGCAATCCTCGGCATTTGAAGGCGCTCAAGGCAGCCTGCGCCGCTCATGGGGTTCAGTTTCGTGCCGATTGTCCCGCCCGCCGACTCGTGCGCAATGGCAGCCGTATCGAGGGCGTGGAGACAGACCAGGGCCGTCTCACGGCGGGGCGTTACCTCATCGCCACCGGTGCATGGACCGATTCGCTGCTGGAGCCACTCGGTTTCTGTCCCGGTATTCATCCCGTGCGTGGACAGATTGCCTTGCTGAACACGGATGCGCCGGGTGTTCGTCCGTTGTTGCTGCACGGCAAGCGTTATCTGGTTCCCCGAGGCGATGGCCGTGTGCTGATTGGTTCGACGGAAGAAGACGCCGGGTTTGACGCACGCCCCACGGCGACTGTCGTCGCCGACCTGCTCGAACTCGCGGCGTCTCTTGTTCCGGGGCTGGCTCATGCCAGCGTCGAACGCTGCTGGGCCGGCTTGCGTCCCGGAAGTCCTGAGGGCAAACCTTATCTGGGTATCGTGCCGGGGACCGATAATTTGTTCCTCGCGGCGGGACACTTTCGTTCCGGTATTCAACTTTCTCCGGCGACAGGATTGGTGATGAAGGAAGTGCTTCGCGGAGAGAAACCGGCGATACCATTGGAAGACTTCCGTCTCGATCGCTGAATCCGCTCTCCGCTCTCCGCATTCCGCTCTCCGCCAACCTCGCATTTCGGATAGAATTACCAGTGCGTTTTGTTTTCCCGTAGAGTGTTGAGAGCGGAATGCGGAATGCGGAGAGCGGAGAGCGGATATGGAAACGCTGACGGCGCGAGCGCTGACGGGCCAGCTGGCCGACGACTTCGGTTGGCTGGAGCAGCACTCCCGCAAGCAGCCCGAACAGGCGCGAGCGGTGGGACGATTGCGTCTGGCGGCCGCTCTGGTGCGCAACTGCATCGGCCCCATGCTCGACGATCAACCACCAATACCCCTGCACGTTGTCGTGGTCGGCGGGGCTGGCGCAGGCAAAAGCACGGTCGCCAATCTTCTCAGCGGCGCGACGGCAGCGGAGGCCAATCCGCAAGCAGGATTCACACGTCATCCCATCGCCTACACCAGCGCCAACGGTCCTCTCAACTGGGCCGGGCATCTTGGCTTTCTCGGTCCCTTACATCTGCTGACGCAGCCAAGTCCTTCCAGTCTCGATGAGGACGTTTATCAAGTCCGTCGTGTTCCCGTCGATTCGACGAGCTTCGATTTGCTCAAGGATTTCATCGTTTGGGACTGCCCGGATATGACGACGTGGGCGGCAGGCAGTTACATTCCTCGCTTGATGGAGGCGGCTGCCCTCGCGGACATCCTTGTCTACGTCGCCTCCGATGAACGCTACAACGACGAGGTGCCGACGCAATTTCTTCACCTGCTGCTGCAAACGGGCAAGCCCGTTATCGTCTGTCTGATGAAGATGCGTGACGCCGACGCGCCCGCGCTCATCGCGCATTTTCAGACGGAAGTAATCGGCCATTTGCCGCATCCGCCCGGTGGCGGCGTTGTCGCGACGCTGGCCATTCCGTTTCTGACGCCGGCTCAACTCGCCGATCCCGCGCGCCAGGCCGCACGCTATCGCATCCCATTGCTCAATCAGGTGGCCGTCCTTGGCATGCCGCCCGCCATTGCGCGGCGTCGCAGCGTAACCGGCGCAACGCACTATCTCGTTCGCAACTGCGAACAGCTGCTTTCCGTCGCTCAACAGGATCTCCGCGCCATGCAAAACTGGCAAGCGGTCGTCGTCTCGGGACAGGCCGAGTTCGAGCAGCGCTATTTCCGCGAGTATCTAACCAGCGAGAAGTTTCGCGGCTTCGATGAAGCGCTGGTCCGCCTGATGGAATTGCTGGAATTGCCCGGCATCGGCAAGATACTCAGCGGTACCCTCTACGTTCTGCGCACGCCGTATCGCCTGCTCAAAGGGTTGGTCCACAAGGCGATTAGCCGGCCGGACGCCCAAAGCCGGCCCGAACTGCCGATCCTGGACGACGCGCTGAATGGCTGGATCGATCTGCTACGCAAGGAGGCGGCGCGTCACGGCGACGACCATTCGCTCTGGGCACATGTGGCCGAGGGTTTCCATGATGGCCGATTGGCCGAACACATCCGCGAGCGCTTCCAGCAAAACTATCGCAATTTCCAGACCGGCTTGACGAGCGAGGTGGACCGCACGGCGCGGGCGATCTACGAGCAGCTAGAGAAAACGCCGGCCGTGCTGAACACGCTGCGCGGCAGCAAGTTCGCTCTGGATGTGGCCGCCATCGGTGGGGCACTGGCCGCTGGCGGCGTCAACTGGCACGATTTCATCCTCGTGCCGCTCGTCGCCTCGCTGACGCATCAACTGGTCGAACTGCTGGGCCGGCAGGTGGTCGATACGCAGCGCGAGCAGACGCGCGAACGGCAGCAAGCCTTGATGAAACAGCATTTATCCGTACCGCTGGCGGAGTGGCTGACGCAATGGCCGGCCACGGGCGGCTCGGAGTTCGAGCGCTTGCAACTGGCTCTGCGGCGCATCCCGGCCGCCGTCGCGCAGTTGGATGCGCGCGTTCAGAGTCTGTCCGAATTCAGGCATCCGGCTGGATCGACCGCGCACGCTGCCGGTGGCGGATGACCGTCCGGAGGTGCCCTGACTCAAGCGAGTTTCCAGCCCTTGTGATATTCTCGGCGGAGGAACTGTTCGGCTTCGGGCGCATTACGAATGCTCATCTTCTTCGCGTCCCACTCGATGCGTTTGCCGGCGCGATAGGCGACGTTGCCCAGATGGTTCGCTTCGGTGAGCAGACCACTATAACGGAATGGACACGTCGTCGGCGCGCCCGTCTTGCAGGCACGCAGCCATTCCGCATGATGGCCGATCGAGTCGGGGATCGTCTTCGGCGGATGCTTGAAGTCGGCGAACGCCTTTTCCGGCAACAACACATGCTTGCCGTAGTCGGAGAGCAGCATCCCCTTCGAGCCAATGAAGAGCGCGCCATCGCCCCACGGCGGGATTTTGTGCTGCTTCCACAATTCGGGCTTCATCGTGCCCTGATACCACGTCACTTTGACTTCCGGCATATCGCCGCGCCGCCCATAGTGAAAAGTGGCCGACATGCTCGCCGGCGCGATCTCCACATGCGGCGGCGGCCCGTTCGCCTCCACCACGCGCGGCGCATCCAGTTTCAAGGCCCAGAAGGGCAGATCGAGCCAGTGCGCGCCGAGATCGGACATGGTGCCGCCGCCGAAATCCCACCAGCGATACCATTTCGGCCCCGGGACGTACATGCCGTTGAACGGCCGGCGCGGAGCCGGCCCCAGCCACAACTCCCAGTCCAGATCGGACGGCACCGGCATCCTCACTTTCGGACGTTCGGTGGTCCAAACAATGTCGTGATGCTGCTTCGCCTCTTCCTGGCTTTGCAAACCCCAGGCGCGCGACACCCACACATGGGCCTCATGCACCGGCCCAATGGCATCTCCCTGAATCAGTTCGACGACTCGGCGATAGTTGGCTCCGGCGTGGATCTGCGTGCCCATCTGGGTAGCGACCTGTGCTTTCTCCGCCGCCTGCATAATAATGCGTGCTTCGCTGAGGCTGTGAGTTAGCGGCTTCTCGCAATAGACGTGTTTCTTGCGCTGGAGCGCCGGCAGCGTGGCGAAGGCGTGCGTATGCTCGGTGCTGCTGACGACGACGGCGTCGAACTCGCCATCCTTCAGTTCGTCGTAGAGTTTACGGAAATCGCGGAACTTTTTCGCGTGCGGCGCTTTCTCGGCGGCCTTGAGCAAGTTTCGCTCGGAGACATCGCAGAGGGCAACGATATTTTCGTGCAGCATTTGCTGCATGTTCGCCGCGCCACGACCGCCGCAGCCGATAACGACGACATTTAACTTCCCGCTGGGCGCACGGGCAGACAGGATGGCTGGCGCTCCGAGGATCGCCGCGCCGGTCGCGGCCGTCCGTTGCAGAAAACGCCGGCGTGTGAGGGTGGATCGAGACTGCTTGCGCGTCATGGACGCCTCCGAGGTTGTCGGTTCCAAACAGGAGTCACGATGGATGTAATCGTACCCTGTCTACTGTCGCCGAACAATTCCCTAAATAAATCCACGTAAAGATGAACCCAGCGCACGTCATAATGAGGAACCTTCGACGCCGACCGCAGGCGGTGGAAACAATTCTCACCCTAACGCACTCACAACGACCCTTCAAGCAAGCCGGCGTCGTCGCCCGGTGTTTGCCGCCGACCGTGTTGGAGCAACTCGGCCACCTTCTCGACCTCCGTGCCCAGACGGTTCGTGTCGCGCAGAACGGACAACGGTTCCGTCTTGAGACGCTGACTGAAACCACGCGCTTGCCCGGCGATTTCGGTCAAGCGCGTCTCCAGGTCGGCACGTTGCTTTTCGCGGACTTGTTTCCACACGGCGGACAGGTAGGCGCGGAAGCGTTCAATCTCGGCGCGGGCTTCCTCTTCGGGAGGGCGGCTCGGCCGCGAGGGGCGCGGCAGCGTATCGCGCAAAAGTTGCGTCAGATAGCCGGCGTACTTTTCGAGGTTATCATTGCACTCGCGGTAGAGGGCCTGATTATGGTCCTCGTGGGCTTGCTCGGCGTAGCGCTGCTGGGCGTGAATGTGTTCGTACAACTCCTCGCGATCGCGGCCGGTCTTGTCGGCGACCTCCGCCGCCAGGCTGAGACAATGCTGCACCAACTGAGCGAAGCGAGGCCACGGCGGATCGAGCATTTGACCACGGCTCGTCTCTAACTGCTGCAACAACTCGCGGAACTCGGCCATACGCTGGATGGCCTTCGGCTCGTCGTCGTAACGCAACGCCTCGAACAGATCCTGGCGAATTTGCATCGCCTTGGCGCGCAGGCGGGTGCGGAAACTGCCGCTGAACTGCGGCAGCAGTTCGTCAATTTGCTTCTGCACCTCGTCGATGTCGGCACGGCTCGGCCGGCGCGGCGGCGCAGGCGCGGACAGGACCGCCGTCTCGCAGCGTTCCCACGATTCTCCCTTGCTTGCGCCGCCGGCCGGCCGGCGGACACGCACACGCACCTCGATATTGTGCTTCACATCAATGGCGAACTCGACCTCGACCGGCGAGCCGATCGGCAGCGCTGGATCGAGATCGGAGAGAACCATCTGCTTGACGACGCGATTTTCCTCGAAGATCGGCACGACGATGCGGCCGGCCTGATCGTGCGTGTGACAGACGCATTGGAAGACGCCCGGCAGCGTCGCGCCAATCGGGGCGACGACTTGCTTGACACGCTGGCCGCCGCGCGAAAGCACCTCAATTTGCAGCGGTTTGGTGATGAGCTGCGTCGGCAGCACGGCTTGCCCCAATTGCCGGGCACCGCTCTGATGCCGTACACAGACGACGACGCGAGCCGTCTCTTGTCCGTCGCCGTCGCAGACCGCAAACTCCAGAGCGTTGTCTGTCTCCGGCTGCAACTCCAGTTCCTGCGCGAAAGTGCCGCGCTCGTCGAGAAACGCCTCTTCCGTCAATCCGGTGGCCAGGGCGCGGATGCGCACCGAGCCGCCGTCAAGAGAATGCAGAATGCAGAATGCAGAATGCAGAATGGAGGAGGGATTGCTGTCATGGTCTTTGTCGTTGGATAAGAAGCGGACGATCCCGGTCGCCTGATACTGAACGTCGCGTGTGTTGACGGGACTGGTCAGGTGCAGTTCGAGCATCGCCGATGGCTTTTCCTCATTCTGCATTCCGCATTCTGCATTCTGCATTGGGAAAAGATAGCGTGTCCCATGCGTCGCCGCGCGCAGGGCCGCACCGTAGGCGACGCATAAATCGGGTTCGTGCAGTAGGGGATCGAGACAACGTACATGCTCAGGCAAATCGGGATTGCAGAAGGCGGCGCGGACGGTGTCGCGGACCAGGGGAACGCGACTGGAACCGCCGACGAGAATAACATAATCGATGTCGGCCAGGCTCAACCCAGCACGCTCGCGCGCGCGGGCCAAGGCTTCGCGACAGCAATCGATTGTGCGATCCACCTTGTCGCGGATGAGACGATGGAATACGTCGCGCTCGATGGATGCTTCCAGCGTAATGGCTTGACCAGCGGCGGTGTGAACCAATTCCGGCAAATAACGCTCGACACGCTCGGCATCACTCAGTTCGATCTTGATGCCCTCGGCCACCTGCACCAGATGCGCGAAGTGGATCGCGCCGGCCGGGGTCGAGAGATCGAAAAGTCCTTGCAGCATCTCCGGCGCGACGGGCGGCGAACCTTCGGTATCCACGAACCACGATCCGCGCTCCAGGAGATGGCTGGCCAGCAGCCGGTCGAAGTCGTCGCCGCCGAGGAAGGGGTCGCCGCTGACCGATAGAACCTCGTAGTCGTCGAGTCGGCGACGGATGATCGACACGTCGAAGGTGCCGCCGCCGAGATCGTAGACGAGATAGCTGGCGTCGCCGTGGTGTCCCATCCACGAATAATAGATGGCGGCCGCCGTCGGCTCATGCAGCAGTTCGACCACCTCGAACCCCGCTTGCTCGCCGGCTTGCCGGGTCGCCTCAATCTGATTGTGATTGAAGTAGGCCGGCATCGTGATGATGGCCGAGTCGATCGACTGGCGCGGATCGTTGAGCGTGCGGGCCAGCATGTCACGCAGCAGGCGGAGGATGCACGCCGACACTTCCGGCGGCGTCACCGTGTTCGGCCCCAGCGAAAACGCGCGCGGCAGCCCCATGAAGCGTTTGACGGAAGCGAGCGGCAACGTCGAGGAATTGTCGCGGCTGGTCGGCGCACGCAGAGCTTGAGCGGCGCGGCCGGCGACGATTCGGCCATGTTCGGGGTGATGGCCAACCAGGGAGGGGAAGGTACGGCGGCCGTGATCGTCCTGGCCGGTGAGGAGAACGCTGTCGGTGGGATCGAGGAGCGCAATGACGCTGTTGGTGGTGCCGAGGTCAATGCCGACGGTTTTACGGATGCGAAGGGGAGGCGAGGAGTGATACATGGGTGAGAATCCAGATGATCCCAATTCCGGCGTTGGAAAAGGGAAACCCGTGACCTGGCCAGATCGGTAGGTTGCTAATCGGGCCTGCTGTGTTTAAGGCGGTCCTAGTCTCGTGGCAAAGGGAGGTGGTCGTGTAAGCGCCCCCAGGCCGCGAGCAAACCGCAACAGCACCGTAGAAGCCGAAGTCCAGCCAGGTAACGGGTTTCGTGGAAACCATGTGGAGTTTCGACTGTTTCACCTCCTGTTTCGTAAGGCCAAGAGGCGGCTCGCGGGAGACGGGATCGGTGGCTACACAATCAAGTGTCTTGGGGGAGGGCGATCAAACCACCCAAATCCGTATGTGCCGAAATCCCCTCGAGCAAGCATCCTCGTTATTGCCCGCCCTCCGGTATCGTACACCGAGAGGGTTTCCCAACCCTTCTGGCCGCGAGAAGAGAAGATGGGACGGCCGAGGGTTAGAACCACTGAAATGCACTTTCTACAACTCCACCATATACCGCCGATGCCCCCATCTTGTCAACCACGAAATCATTTTTTTCTCGCAATTGACCGGAGGCCAATCCCCAAGTCGTTTGCGCAACAGGGGCTGAGACGATCCACATTTTGTCAAGACGAACCCACAAGGGATCGCAGGTTGTCGGGCGACAGCAAGACCTCGAATTTACTGCCGCGTCCGTATTCGCTGAAAACCTCCAACGTCAGCCCCAACTCTTCCACCAGACGATCCACGATGGCCAACCCCAGGCCGCTGCCGTCCGAATCGCTCTCTCTACCCGCCTTACCGCGCTCAAACGGCTGAAAAATCGATTCCTGATCCTCCGGCGAGATGCCGCAGCCGGTGTCCTCCACGCTGAGAATCAAGGCCGTGTTCTGGCCCAGGTCGTCTCGACGCCAGGACGCGCGGATGCGGACTTCGCCCTGCGAGGTATAACGGATGGCGTTGGTGATTAAGTTGGACAGCAGCCGGCCAAACCGCACGCGGTCGGCACGGATTTCAAGTCCCTCAGCGGCGTTCAGATCCGTCACGAAGGTAATCGCCTTGCGCTGAGCGTGTATCAGATGCTCGCCGACCAGCGCGGTCAGTAACGGCGTCAGGGCGAACCAGGTGTGGGTGACGTGCCGGCCGCCGAGTGTCGGCCCTCGCGCCCACTCCAATAGGTCCATGCCGATCAAGAGGGCGCGATCGGCCGAGGCGCGGAGTCGTTCGAGGAGTGCGCGCGCCTCCGGATGCAACAGCGGCGTGTTCTCCAGCAGCGGCATGAGCAAACGCAGAGCTTGCAAGGGCGTGCGCAAATCGTGAGCCAGGCCCGCCAGATGTTGCCAATCGGGGTCAAAGGGCGCAATCGTCAGGCTGGCGACCACTCCTTGCACATTTCCATCGGGTGGGGCAAGCGGAGCGGCGTTCCAGGTGAGATGGCGCTCCATGCCGTCGGAGTTAGTGAAGAGAAAAGATGCCTCTTGCGGCACACGTTCTCGCCAGGCGCGCATCAAGGGCAGGTCGGCCATGCGAACCGGCTCGCCCTCCAAGGTGCGCAGGGAACGACGTTGGAGGTCGTCGCGGGTGAGAGGAACGCCTTCATGGATCAATTGCCGGGCGGTCTCGTTCAGACAATACAGCGTCCGCCGGCGCACATCCAGGTAAACGTGCCCCACCCGAATCGAGGGCGTGGGTTTACGCAATCGCGTCCCGCCACGCCGCGAGAAGAAAGTGACCATGTGCGACTCCGCGGGCATACCTCCCCTATCCCACGACGCTCTACGAGAGGGGAGAGCCGGATGGTTCGGTAAGGTAATGCTCGACGGGACCTTCTTTCTCATTATGACGAAACACCTGTGCATGAACAACTGTTTTACCGTAATCACTGCCCGAAAGGTTCGGCATGAACGCCCGTCAACGTCCATCCCTTTGATTGCCAGCCCGCAGCGCCAGCAAGGGACTTTCCCTTGCTGGCGCTGCGGGCTGGCAGGAGGTTGTCTCATCAGTCGATAACAGGAGCAATTCGCGGCAAACGGTTGACGGCGGTGACGCCAACGCTTACCCTCGGACCATCGCTGAAACTCCTGATCCGCCCCGCGAGGACTCCTGCCATGAAACATCTACTTCTTCCGTCTCTCCTCCTTCTGTTGGCCGCCCCTGTTCGATCGGCCGAACCTGATCCGGCGCGCGTTCTGCCGCCGGGAGAAAGACCAGCGGACAGCCGGCTCGGCAAGATCCGCACCCTCAACGACAAGGATTTCATGTTGCGCGTTCCCGCCTCGAAAGAAGCGTGGCAAACGCGCCGCCAAGCCGTCCGCGAACAGGTACTCGTCGCCAACGGCCTATGGCCGATGCCCGTCAAGACGCCGCTGCATGCGGTCGTTCACGGCAAGATCGACCGCGACGATTACACCATCGAAAAGGTGTTTTTCGCCAGTTATCCCGGCCACTACGTCAGCGGCAACCTGTATCGCCCCAAGAGCAAGACGGGCAAATTGCCGGGCGTCCTGTGTCCGCACGGCCACTGGGCCAACGGTCGCTTGTTCGAGGCCGACGACAAGACGGTCGCCGCCCAGATCAAGCAGGGAGCCGAGAAGACTCCCGAAGGGGCGAAATATCCGCTGCAAGCGCGCTGCGTGCAGCTCGCCCGCATGGGCTGCGTCGTCTTCCATTACGACATGGTTGGCTACGCCGACAGCAAGGCCATCGTCCATCGGGCCGGTTTCACGGACGCCGACGCCGAATTGCGTTTGCAGAGTTTCATGGGGCTGCAAACCTGGAATAGCATTCGCGCCCTCGATTTCTTGCTGAGTTTGCCGGATGTCGATGCGTCGCGGATCGGCGTCACCGGCGCCAGCGGCGGCGGTACGCAAACCTTTCTTCTCGGTGCCATCGACGATCGGCCGACGGTCGCTTTCCCGGCCGTGATGGTTTCGACGGCCATGCAAGGCGGCTGCGTCTGCGAGAACTGCTCCTATCTGCGTGTTGGGACCGGCAACATCGAGTTAGCCGGCCTGTTCGCGCCCAAACCGTTGGGCATGACCGGGGCGGACGACTGGACGATTGACATCGAACGCAAGGGGCTTCCCGAACTGAAGGCGCTGTACAAACTGTACGGTGCCGAGGACCGCGTCATAGCCAAATGCTTCCCACAATTCAAGCACAATTATAACCAAGTCAGTCGAGAAGTCATGTACAATTGGCTCAATAAACATCTGAAATTGGGCTTATCCGAACCGATCGTCGAAAAACCCTTCAAACCGGTGCCGCCGAAGGAACTGAGCGTCTACGACGACGCCCATCCGCGACCGGCCGACAGCGTCGATGCCGAGCGTCTGCGGCAGTACATGACAGAGGCATCCGACAAGCAAATCGAGGCACTGCGTCCCAAGGATGCGGCGGGTTTGGCCGAGTATCGCCGCATCTTCGGCACGGCCCTGCGCGCGATGGTGCAGGACGAATTGCCGGCCGCGAATCAGGTGGAAGAGATTCGCATGGAAGAAATGGAGAAACAGGATGGTTATAGTTCACGTCGCTTTTTCCTAACGCGCAAGGGCCAGAACGAGCGCATCCCGGCCATCGGCCTGCTGCCGGCGGATTTCGATGGCACGGTCGTGGTATGGATTCATCCGCAAGGTAAGGCGAGCCTGTTCCGCGAGGGCAAACTCGTGCCGGCGGCGAAGCAAATTCTCGATCGTAAGGGAGCTATTCTCGCCGTGGATGTGTTTGGCACCGGCGAGTTGTCGATGGCGAAACCGTATGCGGTCGATGCGAAGTACGCGGGTTTCACCTTCGGCTACAACCGGACGCTGCTGGCTCAGCGCGTTCACGACATTCTGACGACCGTGGCCTACACCAAGGGTCACGATAAGACGAAGACGGTGCATCTTGCCGGCTTCGAGAAAGCCGGCCCGTGGGTGCTGCTGGCGCGCGGCTTGTGTGGCGATGCCGTGAAGCGCACGGCGGCGGATTTCAATGGTTTCCGCTTCGAGAAGGTGCGCACGACGACGGACGAGATGATGCTGCCGGGCGGCTTGAAGTACGGCGGTCTGCCGGCTTTGGCGGCGCTGGCCGCACCCGCGGAATTGTATGACTACAACCATCACGGCACGGGTTCGGGCCACTGGCTCAAGGCTGTCTACAAGGCGGCGGGAGCGCTGGATAAGCGCCAGGGGCCGTCTGAAAAGGTGCCGGAGGATAAAGTCGTGGAGTGGTTGCTGCGCTGAGAGGCACTAACAAAATGGCGAGCCTCCCGTGTGAGTGGGGGGGGAGTGTGCGCGGCATCCTCCCCCCGCTCACGCGGGAGGCTCGCCAAACAGAAGGTTTCTGTTGTCTTTCCCTACCGAAAGTCCGAGATGCGTTCAACCCGTGCGTTCCTCGGCAACAGAATATCGGCTACACTAACAAAGGGTTCGCGGAGCCGTTCATCGTCCAAGGGAGGGCCCATCATGATCGACATCAATGAATTTCGCCAGAACCAGAGTCGTTTGCCGCGTGAGGAATTGGAAAAGTATAACGGTCAGTACGTCGCCTGGAGTTCGGACGGAACGCGCATCCTGGCGGCCGATCCTGATCCGCTTCGAGTAGATGCTCTCCTTTGTGTCGCCGGTTACGATCCGGCCGAGATCCTGGTTAGTCGGATCGCCATTCCTGAAGAGGTGTCCTGGAGCGGTTGGTCTCTCCCCGAGGATTCGCCTCTATCATGATAATTCGGTACACACCTTGTCCGGTGCGTACACCCGTGCCCGCCCTCGGCGGGGTGTCCCTTTTGCCGCGGCCCATTTTGGCCGTTCGCATCACCGGACCTCGCGGTTCGCGTTTGCGTGATGGTCTGCTCGACACCGGTGCGGATGAGACGATCCTGGATTCGTCGGTGGCTCCGCTGATCGGCATCGACTTGAATCAGGCTCTCGAACGCGAAATCAACCTTGTCGGTCGCGGTCGGGTTCCCTGCCGTTATGCCACGGTCCAACTGCGCATCACGGATGGCATCGCGGAGACCTACGAATGGGACACGGTTGTTGGTTTCGCACCGTTTCCCATACTGCGTGGTCTTCTCGGATTCGCGGGTTTTTTGCAGTTCTTCGATGCCGCCTTTCGCGGGGCTGATCGAGAAGTCACGCTTCTGCCGAACGCCGCATTCGCCGGACGTCGCATCTAAACGCACGGGTTCCGGTCATTGGCTCAAGGCCGCGTACTAGACAGCGAGAGCGAAGGATAAGCCTCAAAGTTCATCGGCAAAGACGGCGAACGATAAAAAGGACTTACTGCGATAAAGACTACAACTTTTTGGCGAACGGCCCTGACGGCCAACCGGATCGCGGTTGACACCGCGAAGACAGTCGGGCTATAACTTCGTTCGCTTGGCGGGGTGCGCACAACAAAAGACGATCCCTCCTCCGAATCGACCCGCCGTGGCCGGCACGAACCAGGGACATAAGGACATGTCCCCATGTTCATGCCTTGGAACCTGAAACAGGGGATGGACCCCCCATTGCTCGCATCCGGTGGATCAACCTGTATTGTCCCTGCCCCGACTCCGCGAATGAGTGGCGGTTCGCGCAACCATTACCTGCGTCTGTTGGCGGGCGAGCCGCGCGGCCTGTGGCCGGCGCTCCAGCGCTTCGGCTTGCGCGCCGCCAGCTTGCCGTATGGAATGACGATGCGGCTGCGCAATGTCGCGTATCAGCGCGGGTGGTTGCGCAGCGAGCGCGTGCCAGTGCCGGTTGTCAGTGTCGGCAACCTGACTGCCGGCGGCACCGGCAAGACGCCGTGCGTCGAATATGTGGCCCGCTTTTATCGCGGTCTCGATCGGCGCGTCGCCATCCTTAGCCGCGGTTACGGCAGCGCGGGCGGGCGCAATGATGAGGCGCTCGTGCTGGAAGAGAACCTGCCCGACGTGCCGCATTTGCAAGGGGCCGATCGCGTGGCTCTGGCGCACACGGCCATTGAGGAACTGGAGAGCGAGATTCTCGTACTCGATGACGGGTTTCAGCATCGTCGTCTGGTCCGCGATCTCGATCTCGTACTGGTCGATGCGACCGCGCCGTGGGGACACGGGTATCTGTTGCCGCGCGGTCTGTTGCGCGAGCCGCGCAGCGGTCTCCGGCGAGCCAGCGTTGTCGTGCTGACACGCTGCGATCAGGCGCCGACCGACCAGCGCCAACGACTGCGGCAAACCATCAGCCATCTCGCGCCGGATGTGCCCGTGATCGAAACGAGTCATGGTCCGGTAGACCTGAGCAATGGCGAGGAGGCGAGCGCGCCGTTGGATCGCCTGCGCGAGGGGCCGGTTGCCGCGTTCTGCGGCATTGGCAATCCGCAGGCGTTTCGCCGGACCCTGCTCGACCGGAGAGCCGATGTGATCGCCTTCCGAGAATATCCCGACCATCACGGTTACAGCCGTGAGGATGTCGAGGATCTGCGCCGCTGGGCCGGGAGTTTGCCGGCCGGCACCGCGATTGTGACAACGCAAAAGGATCTAGTGAAACTACGCCTGTCCCGCCTGGGGGATCGGCCGTTGTGGTGTTTGCGGATTCGCCTCCGCGTCGAGTCCGGTCAGGACGTTCTGGATGAACGCCTGCTATCCGCTATCCGCTATCCGCGATCCGCTATCCGCTAATCGCTATCCGCTGGTTCCTTCGGGGAAGGGCGGAAAGCGGATAGCCGATGGCGGATCGCGGAAGCTGAACCCAAAAGCAGGGATGCCGATGAAACCTTTCGATCTGAATGGGTTGAAGACCTACGACCTCGAATCGCGTCCGTCGAAGGTTTTCCACGAAGACCTCGGCCAACCGCTGTCGGCCGACGCCACGGTCGCCGAGTGGCTCGATTCGCTGCCGCGCCAGTTGGCCGGCAATTCTCTGCGCCGCGTGCGCGATCACCTGTGCCGCGCGCAAGAGGAAGGCCATACCGTTGTCGCCGCCCTCGGCGGACACGTTATCAAGACCGGCTGCGCTCCGTATCTCATCGACTGGATTCACCAGGGTCTCATCAAGGCCGTGGCGATGAACGGCTCGGCGGCGATTCACGATTTCGAGTTGGCTTTGGCCGGCAAAACCAGTGAGGACGTGTCGGCCAATCTGCACGCCGGCAAGTTCGGCATGGCCCGCGAAACCGCCGACGCCTTCGCCGTCGCCGCCCTCGCCGGCGCGGAGAACGAAGCCGGACTTGGCGCGGCGCTGGGCAAATACATCGAGCAACTCAACTGCCCCTATGCCGACTGTAGTCTCGTATTGGCCGCGTATCAGGCCGGCATCCCCTGCACTATCCACGTCGCGCTGGGCACCGACATCGTCCACATGCACCCGCATGTTTCGGGAGCGGCGCTAGGTGAGGCGTCGCTGATTGACTTCCGCCTATTGTGCAGTGTGGTCGCGGGAATGCGGCAAGGTATCTGGATGAATCTCGGTAGTGCCGTGCTTATGCCGGAAGTGTTGCTCAAGGCCGTCAGCGTGGTGCGTAACTTCGGCCACAGTCTCGAAGGACTGGTCACGGTGAACGTGGATAAAGAATCACGCTATCGCAGCACGGTCAACGTCCTCAATCGTCCTGGCAGCGAGGGCATCGAACTGACGGGGCATCACGAGATTCTGTTGCCGCTGCTGCATGCGGCGGTGGCGTGCAAATTGGCGGCGCAGCGTCCCGCGCCGCTGGCGCTGGAACACGCGGCGTAAACGGAGGAATATCTTCCATGTCGAGCGATCTTGCGGAACTGGTGCATAATCTCGGTCAGCCGCGCGTGCTGGTGGTCGGCGATCTGATGCTCGATCGTTACGTGTGGGGCGATGCCGAACGCATCAGTCAGGAAGCGCCGGTTCTCTTGCTGCACGCCGATAAGCGCGAGGAACGCCTGGGCGGAGCGAGCAGCGTAGCCACTTTGCTACGGGCGCTCGGTGCCAAGGTGGCACTGGCCGGCGTGGTCGGACCCGATGCCGACGGGGAACGTATCCGTCAGGCGTTGCTCGAACTGGGCATCGACGATGAGGCCGTGTTGATTGATCCGGATCGACCCAGCACCGTCAAGGAGCGCTACATCGGTCGCGCGCAGCATCGCCATCCGCAGCAGATGATCCGCGTCGATTACGAGGTGCGCACACCGCTTTCGGCGGTGCAGGAAGAACGGCTCAATCAGGCCATCGCGCGCCAGATGGCGCGGGTGGACATCGTACTTATCAGCGATTACGACAAGGGCGTATGCACGGCGGGCGTGCTGGCCGCGACCATTGCCGGGGCGCGGGGCCACGGTCTGCGCACACTCGCCGACCCCATTCGCGGTAGCGATTATCGCAAATATCACGGCTGTTCGGCCATCACGCCGAATCGCCTGGAGGCGGGCTTGGCCACCGGCCGCGTTCTCGGCAACACGGCGACGGCGCTGGAGGGTGCCGCCCAGCTGCGCGAACAACTCGATCTGGAAGCGGCCATCGTCACGCTGGACAAGGAAGGCATGGCGATGGTTCATGCCGATGGCCGGGCCGAAGTGTTTGCAACCCGGCCGCGTCAGGTCTACGACATCACCGGTGCGGGCGACATGGTGTTGGCCGTGCTTGGCATGGCGCTGGCGGCCGGAGCCGATTACGCTCCGGCCGTCCGCCTGGCCAACATCGCCGGCGGCCTGGAAGTCGAGAAAATCGGTGTGGCCACCGTGACACGCGAGGAAATTCTCTGCGATGTTCTGCGCGGCGGCTCCGGTCATTCCGAGTATGGACCCGGCCTGGAAAAAGTGCGCTCGCGCGAATCGCTGCTGGCGGAATTGCAAAGCCGGCGCGCCCTCGGTCAGCGGGTGGCCTTCACCAACGGTTGCTTCGATGTGCTGCATGCCGGTCATGTGCAGTATTTGCAGGAAGCACGCGCGCAAGGCGATTTGCTCGTCGTCGGACTCAACAGCGATGCCGGTGTGCGTTCGCTCAAGGGGCCAACGCGACCCGTAAACTCTGTTGAATCCCGCGCGCTCGTGCTTGCCGCCCTGGAAGCGGTCGATTATCTGGTTGTGTTTGATGAGCCGACGCCGCAGGGATTGATCCAGACGATTCGCCCGGATGTGCTGGTCAAGGGTGCCGATTATCGCCGCGAAAATGTGGTCGGCGCCGCGTTCGTCGAGTCGTATGGCGGTCGCGTTCATCTGGCACCATTGCGCGAAGGGTGTTCGACGACACGCTTGTTGCAGCGTCTAGGGGCAGCGTAAGGCGAGCGGGGTCGCGTAAGCGCCCTGAGTGTTCGTTACTCGGGGCGTTTACGCGACCCCGCTCGCCGATATTTGAAGTGGCGGGTTCGACATGAATATCGCGGTCTTCCTGCCGAACTGGATCGGTGACGCGGTCATGGCCACGCCGGCGCTGCGGGCGCTGCGCAGCCACTATCAGGGCATGCGCCTAATTGGCGTCATGAAACCTTACGTCGCCGATGTCTTCGAGGGCGGCGACTGGTTCGACGACATCGTTTTGGCTAATGGCGGTCCTTGGTCGCAGGGTGTGCTTGCCGTGGCCGGGCGATTGCGGAAACGAGGCATCGAACAGGCGGTGCTATTGTCCAATACGTTGCGTTCGGCCTTGATGGCTCGGTTGGGTGGTTGCCGGCGGCGCATTGGTTACGCTCGCCACGGCCGTTCGCTTTTGCTGACCGAGGCGCTGGAGGCGGAGCGCGACGAATTCGGCCGGCTGAAGCCAAACCCCGTACTCGACGCCTACAATCGGCTCGCGGAGCGGGCGGGTTGCCCGCGTCCCACACGCCTGATGGAACTGTTTACGACCTCGGCCGATGAACACGCCGCCGATCAGGTATGGGAGCGAGCGCATTTTGAAGATCATGCCGAGGTTATTTGTCTTAATCCCGGCGCGGCGTTCGGGGCAGCCAAGCATTGGCCGTCGGCCTATTTCGCCACGCTCGCGCATCGACTGGCCGAGGAACGCGGCAGTGCCGTTTTGGTACTGTGCGGCCCGAACGAGCGCGAGTTGGCCCGCGCCATTGTGACTCAGGCTTGTCATCCGGCTGTGTACACCCTGGCCGATTTGACGGTTCCAACGGTCGCGGAGGGGCCGCGTCTGTCGCTGGGATTGACCAAGGCATGCGTGCGGCGGGCCGACTTGTTGGTGACGACCGATAGTGGTCCGCGTCACTTCGCGGCTGCCTTTGATCGGCCGGTGGTCACGCTGTTTGGCCCGACGCATATCGCCTGGACGGAGACGTATCATCCGCGCGCCGTGCATCTGCAAAAGAAGGTGGAGTGCGGCCCGTGCCAGCTCCGTGTTTGTCCGATCGATCATCGTTGCATGCTGCGGTTGACGCCGGAGGAAGTGTTCGCCGCCGCCGAGGGATTATTGCACTAAAAGGCACGAACACAATGAATTGCCAGCCCGCAGTGCCAGCAAGGGGCTTTCCCTTGCTGGCACTGCGGGCTGGCCAAAATGTTAATGGCGCTAAGAAGGATCCGGCCATGAATCCATTCCTCTCCGCTCTGGCGGTGCTGACGGCGAGTTGCCTGATCCTGGGCCTGCGGACGGCTTACGTTCGCGGCCGGCGGTCGGCGCGAAAGCGTGGCTTCCTTGAGGTTTCGCCGTGCCATCGTTCGTTCTTCCGGCAACTCGGTTTGACGGAAGCACGACATTTTCTCGCCTTGACCGGAGAAAAACCGCACATTGTCAGCGGCCATCCGGATCGACATGTGGCCCGCGTGCAAATCGGCGAGGGATCGCAGCGCTGGATCGCCTATCTCAAGCGCGAGCATCGCGTCACCTGGCGCACGCGCCTGAGCAACGCCCTGGCGGGTTTCGGTTTGGTGTCGCGTTCCCTGCGTGAGGCGCGCACGCTACAGACATTGCAGCGCGAAGGCATCCACGCCCCGGAGTGGTTAGCCGCCGGCGAGGATGGGCAGGGACGCGCTTTCCTCCTCGTGCGCGAAGTGACCGGCGTTGAATTGCGCGGTGTTCTTCAGACGGAGAAAGATCCGCGGCGACGGCGGCGGATCGCGCGTCAGGTGGGCGTCACCCTGGCTCGCCTGCATACCGCTGGGTTCCGTCATCCCGATCTGTACGCCAACCATCTTTTTATCGAAGCAAAAGACGATTCGATTCATGTACTCGACTGGCAGCGTTCGCGGCTGATGCGCACGCTGACCTGGCAGGAACGCCAGCGCGACCTAGCCGCACTGCATGCGACGGTGGACGCCGCCTTGGCCACGCCGCGCGAACGCCTGATCTGCCTGCGTGCCTATCGGCGAGCCAGTCCGCAACCTCGCATCCGGGGCTGGGTTCTCCTGCGTGGGATCGAAACGCAAGCACGGCGCTTGCTGACACGACGGCACATTCGCGAAAAACGCCAGCCGCCAACGCGGCGACAAGCGTGGATTTGTCTGGAAGGTGAGGCGCTGTGCGTGACACCCGCCATGCAGCAGCGCTGCGGCGAGCGCATGCCGGATTGGTTGCCGCCCAACCGGGAACCTGGGGAGGCTCAAGAAACACTGACCCGGCGTTGGCCGAACTTGCCCGATGAAACGCGCACGCTCTTGGTGCAGCGGCGCGGGCGGAAATCGCTCGCGGAGCGGTTGCGCCGTCAAGGATCGTTTATCTCGCCGGAGCAGCGACAGGCTTCGTTGTTGCTGCGCCTTCAGCGTCATGGCGTGACGGCTCCGCAAGTGCTTGCCCTGGGGCGACGCCACGGAGCCGATGGGGAGGTCGAATCGTTCCTGCTCACGGAACCATTGACCGATACGTGCAGTCTGGAAGCATGGCTGGCCTGCCAGACACGCCGCCGAACGACCGCCGACGGGTTGGCGCGGCGCTGGTCGGTACTGCGTCAAGCGGGTGCGTTGCTCCAAAACCTGCACGAGGCGAGTTGTTATCTCGACATCGGTTCGGCCGGCTGCGGTTTGGCCGTGCGGCAGGCGCAAGGCGAGGTGACCATCGTTATCGACCGAGTCGAGACGGTGACGCCTCGGCGACACCGGCAGCCGGGCCGAGCTGCCCGCGATATGACGCGCATGCAACAGGTGCTTCATGCGGCCGGTTGTACACGCACCGACCTTTCTCGTTTTCGGGCTGGTTATCGTCATTTGGAGTCGGCTCAGCAAACCGGCGAGACACACTCCCCTCGGCTGCCGGCGCAGATCGATGCCAGCGCCACCTGTGACCTGGCACTCTTCTCGATGCCGCAAGCAGTTCAATCCGGCCCCGATTCGCTGTGGCGGCGGCTGCGTCATGGAATTCGCCGGCTGTGTCATCGTGTGGATTGGCCGCTGTTTACCGGCCCCGACTGGGCGGATCACATTATGGATGTGACCGTCACTGATCGTTTTCACGCCAAGCAGGGCCGTTCGACGGGTCGCTGGGTTCTGCGCGCGTCCGCCGAGGACGATGCAAGATCGCATCGATTGGCGGTGTATTTGAAGCGCCATTACGAGTTACCGTGGTGGCAAGGATTGCTGGCGACCTTATGGCCACGACGCGGTTGGTCGCCGGCCTTGCAGGAATGGCAGCACCTGGAATGGGCGCGACAGCAGGGCGTGCCGGTGCCGGAAGTGGTGGCCGCCGCTGAGTATATTGGACCGCGCGGCAAACTGCGCAGCTTTCTCGCCGTCGAGGAACTGGCCGGCATGCTGTGCGTGAACGAGGCCATTTCTCTGGCCGCCGTTCGTCAGGACGCCGCGCTGTTCCGCCAGTGGAAACGCACGCTGGCCGCCGAGATGGCACGGCTGGCCCGCATGTTGCATGATCGTCGTTGTTTCCACAAGGATCTGTATCTGTGCCATTTCTACATCGCACGCGACGACACGTTTGCGATACCGCTCGATGGCTGGCGCGGTCGGGTTTATCTGATCGATCTGCACCGCTTGGCACATCATCCGCGGACGTGGCGAATCTGGCAGACGAAAGACCTCGCTCAACTCCTGTATTCCTCGGATATCGTCGGCGTGGATGCACGCGATCGATTGTATTTTTGGCGTGCCTATCGTGGTCCCGAACCGCGCCGGCCGGGCGGCGGTTGGCTGCGGCGTTTCGTGCGGTTCAAGTGGCAGCGCTATCGTCACCATAATGCGCGCAACATGCAAGCGAGGAAGAATGCCTAAGAGGCACTAACAGAATAAGCCACTAGCCCGGAGCGCCAGCGACGGGGTGCGGAAACCCGTCGCTGACGCTCCGGGCTGGTCGGCAAAAAGTTAGTGCCCTGAACATCGCCATGACGGGACGCGAAAAAATGGTCTTGACCTTGCACGCGGAATAGGAGATAGCCAGCCCTCCCGCTGCCATACCTGTTTAGAGGCATTAACACAAAGAATTGCCAGCCCGCAGCGCCAGCAAGGGAGTGTCCCTTGCTGGCGCTGCGGGCTGGCCAAAATGTTATCGCGGGAGAATCGGTTCGCGCCGGGAGGGGGGCGAAAGCGACATGAACATCGCATTCTGTTATGAAAGCGTGTTGCCGCGTCGAGGAGGATGCGAAACCTACATCGCCGACCTGGCGCGGCGTTTGGTGACGGACGGCCACGATGTCCACCTGTATGCGCGGCGCTGGGACGCCACGGCCCTGCCGGCCGCGCTGAAGATCCATCGCGTGCGAGTGCCGCGTGTGCCGCGCTTTCTGCGACCGTGGTTCTTCGGTGCCTTCTGTCGCCGCGCTCTCGCGCCGGCCAATCATCAAATCAGCGTCGGCTTCGACAAGATTGCCGGACTCGATGTGCTGTATCCGCAGGGCGGTTTATACGCTGCCACCGTGGAGCATAATCTCCTCAAATACCGCAGTCCGCTGGCGCGCCGCCTGGTTCGCTTGGTCAAACTCATCGACCCGGCCCATCGCTCGTTTTTGGCTCTGGATCGCTATCAGTATCAGCGTCAGCCGCTGCTCGTCGTCGCTATCAGCGAGATGGTCCGCAATCACTTTGAACACTATTACCAACTCGATCCGGCCAACTTGCGCATGGTGCGTATCGCCATCGATCTCGATCGCTTCGACGAGTGTGATCGACCGCGCCGCCGGCTGGAAAGCCGCGAACGCTGGGGGCTTTCTCCCGAACACACCGTCGCCCTGTTCGCCGGCATGAATTATCGCTTGAAGGGACTGGAGCCGTTGCTGCGTGCCGTCGCGCTGTTGCCGGCCACGTCGCCCTTCCGTCTGCTGGTGGCCGGCAGTCCCGAAACGGCCGGCTTCGTGCGCCTGGCGCGCCGGTTGGGGATCGCCGATCGCGTTCGGTTCGCCGGCTATTGCGCCGACATGCGCAATTGCTATTTCGCCGCGGATTTCTTCGTGCATCCGACGTTCTACGATCCCTGTTCGCTGGTGGTGCTGGAAGCGCTGGCGTGCGGTCTGCCGGTTATCACGTCGCGCCACAACGGCGCCGCCGAGGTGATGCGGCCGCCGCGCGAGGGCTACGTGATCGATGATCCGCACAACCTCGAACACCTGGCCGGGGCGATGAAGCAACTGCTCGATCCGGCGCGGCGCGCGGCGTGCGCCCAGGCGGCGCGGCGCACGGCGGCGCAGTGGACTTTCGAGCATCACTATCGGCAAATGCTGGCGGTGTTCGCCGAGGCCGCCGCCCGCAAGCACGCGGCTTGAGAGGAATGAAAGAAAGAGCGACTAGCCCGGAGCGCCAGCGACGGGTTCTTGCCCCCGTCGCTGGCGCTCCGGGCTAGTGGATAAACTGAAGGCGCAAGGAGTGGTGTCCGCATGGACTGGTTCGCCAACTTCGGGGATTTTTGGCTGGAAACACTGGAATGGCTGGTGGGATTGACCGTCGCCTTCGCCATTCTGGTTCGCCTGATGCCCTGCAATCCCGGTATGTACTGGTGGAAGGATCTGCGCGGCGCGGCCACTGACTTCATGTACTGGTTCATCGTGCCGTTATTTTTGCGCGTCGCCCGTACGCTGTTGTTCATGGCCGGGATTCGCTTGCTTTTTAGCGGCCGTGATCCGCAATTTCTGCCGGTGAACGCTCTCCCGCTCTGGCTGCAATGCGTTGCCATTCTGCTGATTCAGGATGTGCTGCTGTACGGGATTCATCGCGTCTTTCACACGCGATTGGCGTGGAAAATCCACGCCATCCACCATTCGCCGAAGGTGCTGGATTGGATGTCCACGGCTCGTTTCCATCCGCTCAATAATCTGCTGGCGTTCACGCTGGCGGATGTCGTTGTCCTGCTGATGGGATTCGCGCCGGCGGCGTTGCTTCTGCTGGTGCCGTTCAATCTCATCTATTCTGCCATGACGCATGCCAACTTGAATTGGACGTTCGGACCATTGCGCCACGTCTTCGCCAGTCCGGTGTTTCATCGTTGGCATCACACCACACAAGAAGAGGGACTCAACAAAAACTTCGCCTCGACCTTTCCCCTTCTCGATGTGATATTCGGCACGTTCCACATGCCGCCGGGCCAACTGCCGCAACAGTTCGGCAACGGCGATCCCGACTTCCCGGATGATTTCTGGGGCCAGTTCATCCATCCGTTTCGTAAAAAAGACCAACGGCATCCTCTAATTTCCGAGACGGCGCTCGACCATCCCTCGGAAAAGAGGGCGGCCTAAATCGATTTTTTTCGCGGAGGGTGCGCCGATGTTTTTTCGATTTGCCCGCTTGCAAAGCTGGTCGTGGCGTCGCGTCGTGGATGTCGCGATCGTTCTGACGGTGAGCGCCGGAATCGTATTTAGCATTGTCCACGGCCAGAGTGGAAAGAAACGCGATCTGCACCTCAGTCACGGGCAAGGCTATTTCAGCAGTCGAGACTATGATCGAGCCATCGCCGAGTTCACGGAAGCCATCCAACTCGATCCCAAGTGCGCGCTCGCTTATGCCAATTGCGCCTCGTGCTTCTTCAATCAAGGTGATTTAGAACACGCCATCGACGACAGCAACCGCGCCCTCGAACTCGATCCGCGATTGGCCGCCGCCTACGCCAATCGCGGCGGCGCTTATCTCAATCGCGGGGAAAATGACCGCGCCATCGCCGATTGCAGTCGCGCTCTCGAACTCGATCCATCGTCGGCTCTGGCCCTGGCCAATCGCGGCGCGGCCTATCTCAACAAGGGTGATCTCGATGGAGCTATCGCCGATTGCACGCGGGCGCTCGAACTCGATCCGCACTTGGGGCTGGCGTTCGCCAATCGCGCCGCGGCCTATTTCAACAAGGGCAAGCTCGAACAAACCATCGCCGATTGCAGTCAAGCGCTGAGATGCGATCCGGTGCTGGCCGTCGCCTATCTCAACCGGGCGGCCGCTTTTTTGAGCATCGGCGACAGCGAGAGCGCCATTCGAGACTGCGATCAAGCCTTACGTCTCAATCCGAACCAACCGCGTGCTTTCGCCATTCGCGGCACCGCGCGCTTCAACAAGGGCGAGGATGTGCAGGGCTTGGAGGACGACGACGAAGCGCTGCGGCGCGATCCGAATCTGACGTTCGTGTACGCCAATCGCGGAGCGGCCCATCTCCGGCTGGGCGATGCGGAGAAAGCCTTGCAAGACTTCAATCAGGCGATCGAACGCGAGCCGCACATGCCAGCCGCCTACGCCTATCGCAGCGCGATTTTCCTCCGTAAGCACGACTATAAGCAGGTCATCGCCGATTGTACTCGCGCCATCGAGCTTGATCCGCAATTGGCCCTTGCGTACTGGAACCGTGGCATCGCCTATGCCCGCCAGGACGACCGAAAGCACGCCGAAGCCGACCAGAAGAAAGCACTGGAACTAGATCCCTCTTTCGGCGAGCAGTAAGAAGCACTAACAAAATGGCGAGCCTCCCGCGTCAGCGGGGGGAGGAGCCGCAAACACTCCCCCCGCTGACGCGGGAGGCTCGCCATTTTGTTAGTGGCTCTAATGACCAGAAAGGATACTCGAATGAAATGTCTCGTCACCGGCGCCGCCGGATTCATCGGCTCCCACCTCTGCGAACACCTGCTCCAGGCGGGGCATAGCGTCGTCGGACTCGATGCGTTTATCCCCTTTTATCCGCGCACCGCGAAGGAAGCGAACCTGGCGGGGTTCCGCAGTCATCCGAGCTTTCGTTTCCACTCGCTCGACCTGCGCTGCGATCCCCTCGAAGATTTGCTCACCGGGGTCGAAGCAGTCGTTCACCTCGCCGCCATGCCGGGACTGACACGCAGCTGGACGGACTTCGATTTGTACGAAAGCTGCAATCTTACCGGGACGCAGCGGTTGCTCGAAGGGGTGCGCGGACTGCCGAGCCTCCGGCGTTTCCTGTACATCTCGACCTCCTCCGTCTATGGGCGTTACGGCTCCGGCGATGAGACGCTGCCGACGCGCCCCACCTCCCCTTACGGCGTGACCAAGTTGGCGGCCGAGAACCTGTGCCGCGCCCACGCCGACGAGTGCGGACTGCCTCTCGTCGTGCTTCGTTACTTCTCCGTGTATGGGCCGAGACAGCGGCCGGACATGGGCTATCATCGTTTCATCCACGCATTGCTTCACGGCCAGCCCCTCGTCATCTACGGCGATGGTTTGCAGGCGCGCGGCAACACCTACGTTGATGATTGTGTCGCCGCGACGATGGCGGCGCTGGAAGCCCCTGTCGGCGAGGTGTACAACGTCGGCGGTGGGGAGATGGCCAATGTTTGGGAGATCGTCGGCAAACTAGAGCAGATCGTCGGCCGGCGCGCCGTTGTCCGACGGGAGGCGGCCCGACCCGGCGATCAACGCTTCACTGGTGCCGACACGACCAAGCTCTTGCGTCATCTCGGCTGGCAAGCACGGATCGGACTCGACGAAGGGCTGGCGCGTCAGGTGGCCTGGCAGCAGGGCCAGGCGCAGCGTCAGGCAGCGTAGCCGATGCGACGCAGCAACTCCGGCGTAAGTACGAACGGCTGAGCCGGAATCGTTTCCAGGCGAAACAGCGGACACAATTCGCGCACCGTGATCGGCTCGATCGCCGCGATCCAGCCGCACGACCAGGCCAGCAATCCCAGGAACATCTCCGGGCGCACGCCAGCCTCGCGCATCGCTGACAATCGGGTGTCACCGTGCCGCTTGGCCAGCCTGCGGCCATCGGGACCGACGACCAGCGGGACATGCACGAACGAGGGCGGCGTCAGGCCGAGCGCGTCGTACAGCAACAATTGGCGCGGCGTCGAAGGGATAAGATCCTCGCCTCGCACCACTTCCGTTACTCCTTGCGCCGCATCATCCACGACCACAGCCAGCTGATAGGCCGGCGTGCTGGCCACGCTTCCAGCCGGCGGAGTCTTCCAAACGACGAAATCGCCGCCAACTGTTCGCAGGTCGATGTGCATCGGGCCGCGGAAACCATCAATGAACGCGGGAGAATCAGCCGGCACGCGGAAGCGCCAGCAATAGGGTCGATCACCCAGTGCTTCCACGTCACGCACGCCGCGACAGGCGCAGGTGCCGGGGTAGACCGGCCCTTCATGCTCCAGGTGGGGAGCGCTGGCGGCACGCTCGACATCGCCGCGCGTGCAAGTGCAAGGATAAACCAATTCTCGATCTTGCAACTGGTCGAGGGCGGAACGATACAGTGACAGGCGCTCGGTCTGAACGATTGGTCCGTCATCCCAATCGAGACCGAGCCAGCGCAGATCAAGACAGGCTTGCCGGTCTGCTCCCACTTTGACGCGGGGCGAATCGATGTCCTCGATGCGCAGCACCACACGTCCGCCCCGACTGCGGGCGGACAGCCAGGCGATCAAATACGTGCGTGCATTGCCAACGTGCTGCGCTCCAGTCGGCGACGGAGCCAGCCGGCCCGTTGGCGGAAGACAAGGTGACAAAGCATCGCGTGAACGAGTGTTCATGATTTTCTCCTCCCATTTTCCGCATCTTATCCTATTTCGCGATCACCTTGTCACCTTGTCATAAACAGCGCGAACGTCTATAAGCCTCCCGGGGAGGTGCGGCATGAGGCGGGTCGGCTCGGTCGCCATCGTGGCGCTTTTCATATCGGCCTGTGCGCCGACGATGGAAGAGCGTGTCCATGACTTCAATACGAGCGGGGTCCATCTGTATCAGCAGGGCGAGTACGATCACGCCCGTGAGATATTCCAGGCCGCACTCATGTTGCAACCGAATGATCCCGCCCTGCTCTTTAACATGGGACAATGTCTCGACCATCTCGGCCAAACCAAGCAAGCCGAAGAAGTGTATCAAGAGTGTCTGCAACACGATCCCAATCAGGTCGAGTGTCGCCACGCGCTGACCACGCTGCTAGTCAACGGCGGGCGCATCGACGAAGCGCAGCGCATGACGCAAGCGTGGCTCGCGGCTGAGCCGAAGCTATCTGCTGCCTACGCCGAGGACGGTTGGCTGTATCAGAAAGAAGGCGATCCTTACAAGGCTCTGAAACGCTATCAGCAGGCAATCGATCTCGATCCGCACAACGTCAATGCTCTCATCGGAATGGGCCAGATTTACGAGGAGTTGAAGAACCTCCCCCGCGCCCTGCTGCTCTATCAGACCGCCCTCGAATACAATGCCCGACAGCCCGATTTGGTCAAACGAATCAATCGCCTGCGCTCGCAGGGGGTCGGACGCCCTCACCCGGATTCGTAGCAAATGGCGAACGGCCGGCGTTAGCCGGCCGTTCGCCATCACAGCCATGAAGAGAGGAAACGCCATGCAGACGATTTACCATCTGGTGCTGCAATCAGCCTGGGAGGCGAATCCCCATCAAGAGTATCGAGCAAGCTCCCTGGCCGGCGAAGGCTTTATCCACTGCTCCTTCGCCAACCAAGTTGCTCTCTCCGCGAATCGCTTCTATGCCGGACAACAGAATTTGCTTGTTTTGCACATCGATCCGGCGCGGTTGAGCAACCCCTTGCGCGAGGAACCGAGCGGCAGCGGAGAAGTCTTCCCCCATATCTACGGTCCCATCAATCGAGACGCGGTCGTCCGGGTGGAAACGCTTGAGCGTGGGGCAGATGGCCGCTGGCAGTTCAATGCGTCGTGACCAACTCGGCCGGATTGGTCGCGGCGGGGGTGGTATTGGCTGCCACTTGTAGCAGAGGGATGATCTGCTTGCGACTATCGGTGAGCGTCGTCCCCACATAATCGGCGCCGACATCGTGGAGACGCTTTTCCATCCGCTCGACGTTGTCCTTTTCTCCCCAACGGCCGACCACGATCTTCACCTTGGGGCACTGCAAGCGGATACGCTTGCACAGGTAGCGAGCCTGAGCCAGACCGCCCGGCGGCAAAGAACCGATGCAGATCACCGCCGGACACTCGCCCTGAATGCGGTCCATCACCTCGGCGCTAAGCACCGCCGAAGTGAGAACCTCCATCGCATAGCCCGCGTGACGCAGCACACGAGCTAACATGTCCAGGGCCAACTCGTCCGCCTCATCGCGGCCCGGACATCCCAGGAATACCACCGTGGACGCCTCCGCCTTGGTATCCGCTTTCTGCCCTTCGGTGGTTTTGACCTGAGCGGAGGCTAGGTCTTCCAGAACGTCGCGCATGCCCTTGAGGACGAACTGATAATTGTCCGCATCCAACTCGCCGCGCTCGCGATCCTTCTTGGCCAACAGTAAGGCCGGCAACATTACTTCTTCATAGACCTCCTCGGGATGCTCGCCCGCGAACTCTTCAACCAGATCCGAGGCCTCATCGAGATCCCGCGCCACCAGGCGTTGATAGTAGGTGATATAGGGCTTGAGGGCCGGCTCATCGCCGAGCAGCACCTCGAAGAAGTGCAGTTCCGGCACATATTTGCCCAGGACGACGAGAATAACGGTTAGCGGAGTGGACAGGATCAGGCCGACCGGCCCCCACAACCAGGTCCAGAATGCCGCCGCCAGAAGCAAAGCCATAGGCGAGATGCCCGTACTGTGTCCGAACAGCAAGGGTTCCACGACGTTGGCGGTGAGCAGTTCCACCACGATGAAGAAGGCGAAGATACCGAGCGGCAGATACCAGCCGGGCAGAGTGGCCAAGCTGAAACCCGTGATCAGGGCAGCGGCAACCCATGTGCCGATGTAGGGGATGAAGCGGAGTACGCCGGAAAGGAATCCCCACAAGAGGGCGTATTGCCACAGTACCCGTTCCCCCGACCACAGCCCCGCCACAAACAGACCTACCCCCAGCGTGACTCCAAAGATGGTGTTGATGAAAAGCTGCATGAGCAGGTAGCGGCTGATGCGTTGAGCGCCTTCGTCGAAAGCCTGCGTTGTGGCAATCAATCGGCCATGACCAAACAAGCGGACCATGCGATTGCGCAGATTCTCGCGCTGGATCAACATGAAGACGACTAGCACGAGGACGAGGAACGAATCGGCCAACCCCTCGGCCGTGGGACCGAGTACTTCGCCGACACGCGACCACCCAGAAGAGGCCAACTGCACATACAGCGGAATCGCCGGCGTCTCGCCTGGCTGCGGTTTTTCTTTCCCATTCTCCTGTAGCTTTTTCTCGGCCTTCCTCACCTCGTTTTGCGTCAATTTATCGGAGATTTCACCCGCCGTATGCTGGATCCTGCCGAAGAATCCTCCTTCTCCCGCCCCCTGGAGCGACTCGAATTTGGTGACGATATTATCCACGTAGTTCTGTAGGTTGCCGACCAGGTTATCGATTTGCCGCGAGATCACGTAACCGACTCCGCCCAGCAGCAGCAGAGCCAGGATCACGACAACGAAAACGGAAGGTAATCGCCCCAGCCCACGCCGTTGGAGGGCCGAAACCGCGGGTGTTAGAATGAAGGCCAGCAGAATCGCCAGGGCTACCGGGATCAATACCTGACGCGACCAGTAGAGACAGGCCGTGATAAGAACGAGACCGGACAGAATAAAAAAGGTTTCTCGACTCTTCAGTGTCGAAGTGGTAGCCACAAGAGTAATCCTCAGAGCAATAGGGGAGGAGATGCGTATGGAATCCCGGACAATCATTGTATGAAAAGCAGCCGGAGTACGAGGGAAGGGGAGTTTTCCCCATCGCTCGCGCTCCGGCTGCTTCCGGCTCTGCGACTGGTCGAGAACCGTTACACGGGGGGTCTACCGCGGAACACCCCTCCGAAGAAGGAGAGGATGGCCAGCACGATGAATACCGCGAACACCCACCAAGCAGCCGTCATGGCCACCCCTTCCACGCGGAAGGCCCCCAACGCGGCGGCAATGAGAGCGATCACAAGAAACAAGATGGCGAGACGCAACATGATTCAATCCTCCGACTAAGATTCGTTTTGGGTCGAGTACACCCGTTTGTCCGCAAGATCGTGAATTGCTTCACAAGCTTCGCAACAATCGTGAGAAATGGTAAAGCACATCTCATGCCACCGATGCGGGGCAAACTCATGACAGCGGCCGCGACCCGCTCAATTCCGCTTGTCCGTGTCGAGAAGGCGTTGCTACACTGTATTGGCTCGCGCGAAGTGTGCGAAATAGGTTGATGAAAGGCGTTGCGAATGCTCTCGTTGCCGACTATTGATCCTGCCGCATCTGTTCGACGGCTGCCTTCATGGTTAAAGCGCAGGCTGCCGCGCGGAAATGGGAATTTCTTCACCCAGGACTTGCTGCGCGAGCTGCGGTTGGAAACGGTCTGCGAGAATGCTCGCTGCCCCAACCGCCCGGAGTGCTATTCGCGTCGTACCGCAACCTTCATGATTCTCGGCAACGTCTGCACCCGACCGTGCGGCTTCTGCTCGGTTCCCAAGGGTACACCCGACGTGTTGGAGGACGACGAACCGGCCCGCGTGGCCGAGGCGGCGCATCGCCTGGGACTGCGCCACGTCGTCATCACGTCGGTGACGCGCGACGACTTGCCCGATGGCGGCGCCGATCATTTCCGTCGCTGCATCCTGGCCGTGCGCGAGCGTACCGGGGCGGTGGTCGAGGTGCTGACGCCTGATTTCCTCGGCGATCGCTCGGCCATCGATCGCGTGTTGGAGGCAGCGCCGGAGGTATTCAATCACAACATGGAGACGGTGCCGCGTCTGTACAAAAAGGTTCGCGGTCGGGCCTCGTATCAGCGCAGCCTCGATTTGATCGCCCACGTCAAGCGCCGGACGCCGGCCATTGTCACCAAGAGCGGCCTCATGCTCGGCCTGGGCGAGACGGTGGAAGAATTGTTCGACGTGCTGGCCGACCTCCGCGCTCACGGCTGCGACACGTTGACGCTGGGCCAGTATCTCGCGCCAACACTGAAACATATTCCGGTGGCGCGTTATGTTCCGCCGGCGGAGTTTGATGCGCTGGCGGTGTTGGCGCGTTCATTGGGTTTCCACAAAGTGGTAGCGGGGCCGTTCGTCCGCTCCAGCTACCACGCCGACGAGATGGTGGCCGAGCATGCGCACGCCGATCCTTCTGCCTGATGTCGGTGCATCCCCGATCCGGCTCAGTTTGTGGTTCTCCGCGCCCGGCGACTCGGTGTTTGCCGGCGATCGACTCGTGGAGGTGGTGGTCGCCGGGGCCACCTTCGATGTATCCGCCCCGGCTACCGGCCGCCTGATCGAACGCCACGCCTGGCCGCGCGACCTACTCACGCCCGGCCAGGTGCTTGGCGTGGTGGAGTCCCCTGAAAATGCAGGGTGCAGAATGCAGAATGCAGAATGAAAGACATCTTTTGATTTTCATTCTGCATTCTGCACCCTGCATTCTGCATTGAGAAAAGTAATGCCTCGCCTGCCCTTCATCTCTCTGGATGGTCTCGACGGCACCGGCAAATCGACGCAATGCCGCCTGCTGGCCGACTGGCTGCGCACGAGCGGCCATGCCGTGACGACGTGCATCGATCCGGGCGGCACGCCGCTGGGCGGACAACTTCGCTCGCTGGTGCTGCATTATCGTCCCGACATCGAACGCATGTGCGAGGCGCTATTGTTCATGGCCAGCCGGGCGCAACTGGTCGGCGAGATTATCCGGCCTGCTCTGGAGTCTGGGCAGATTGTCATCTCGGATCGCTTCTTGCTGGCCAACGTCGTGTATCAGGGGCATGCGGGCGGGTTGGATGTTGAACGACTCTGGGAGGTTGGTCGTTTCGCCACGGGCGGCCTGGAGCCGGATTTAACTCTCGTACTTGATTTGCCGCTGGAGTTGGCGGCATCGCGTCGCGGCCATCCGGCCGACCGCATCGAAAGCCGCGATGCCGACTATCATGCGCGTCTGCGCCGCGGTTTTCTCACCGAGGCGCGGCGTTGTCCCGAGCGCATCCGCATCGTGGACGCGGCTCCGCCGCTGGGCGCCGTGCAGGAAGCGATCCGCCGGGAAGTCGCCTCAGTGCTTAGACAAAACCCTGCCAGCCCGCAGCGCCAGCAAGGGTAAGTCCTTCCCTTGCTGGCGCTGCGGGCTGGCAAGCCCCTATCAAGGGAGGATGAGCCTTGGCATGGCAGCGCATTCGCGGACATGACGCCCTGGTGGAGGGATTCGCGCGTGCGGTACGTCGCGGCCGCCTCGCGCATGCGTATCTCTTCACCGGCCCCGCTGGTGTGGGCAAACGTCTGTTCGCGCTGGAGTTGGCCAAGGCGCTGTTATGCGAGAGGGCGACCGAGGGCACTCTGCAAGCCTGCGACCACTGTCCCGCTTGCGTGCAAGTTGAGGCCGGCTCACATCCCGACTTTTTCACCGCTGTCCGTCCGCCCGAAGCGCTGGAGTTTCCCATCGATCTGATGCGCCAGCTGTGTCAGAGTTTCGCGCTCAAGTCGGCGCGCGGCCACGGCAAGGTCATCCTCATCGACGACGCCGACGATCTGAACGAAGAGTCGGCGAACTGTTTCCTCAAGACGCTGGAGGAACCGCCGCCGCGTTCGGTCCTCATCCTGATCGGCAGCACACCGGATCGTCAGCTGCGAACCATCGTCTCACGCTGCCAGGTCATTCGCTTCGCTCCGCTGTCGCCGCAACTGGTCGAGGAACTGTTGCAGGCGCAGGGCGTCGAGGATTCCGCTCTGCGTGCCCGACTGGTCCGCCTTAGCGCTGGCAGTCCGGGATTGGCGACGGAATTGGCCGATCCCGCTCTGTGGGAGTTTCGCCGCGGTCTTCTGGAAGGCTTGACGAAGTCGCCGATTGATTCCGTCGAATTATCCCGTAAGTGGATGGACTTTGTCGAGGAAGCCGGCAAGGAATCGGCGGCGCAGCGCCGCCGCGCGCAACTCGTGCTGCGTCTGATGATCGATTATCTCGATGACGCCCTGACCGTCAGCATGAACGGCACCCCGCGACGCACCGAGGCGGACGATCGGGCGGGACTTGAAACGCTCGCTCGCCGTGCCGGTCCCGACCGTTTGCTGGAGGCGATTGAGCGCTGCCTGGAGGCGGATCGCCACATCGACCGCCGCGTGCAACTGGTACTGAGTCTCGAAGGCGCGCTGGATGCGCTGGGACAGAAGTTGAGTTAGCGCCAGCCAGTCCATCGTTGCCCACGACAAGCCATGCTTCCCTTGGGCTGGTCTTCTATGGTAAACTACGTCCAGAGAAAATGTTTTGCCCAGAGAACCCATTTATGCACCAGACCGAGCTACCCTACCATGAGGCCGCTATCTTGACTCGGCTTGCGGGACCGGACGAACCCATCTTGTCCCCGGAGACCGCCAAGGGCATTTTGGCGCTAGGCTTCAATCCCGCTGACAAGGATCGCATGCACGATCTTGCCGCCAAGGCGCGCGCCGGCATGCTTACCTCCGATGAGCAAGCCGAGATCGAGGCGTATAGCCGCGTCAGTAGCCTGCTTGGCATTCTCAAGTCCAAGGCCCGTCGTGCCCTCAAACGTCGCACGACGAACGGTAAAGCGAAAACACACTGAGTAGGCATGGATCGCGCGCTCAGAGAACAGGTTTGGCATCGAGCCGGCAACTGCTGCGAATACTGCCGCATGCCTCAGGAGTACGACGACGGCACCTTCGAGATTGACCACATCATTGCCACCAGCCACGGTGGCCCGACACGAGCCGCGAACCTTTGCCTCGCGTGCTTTAGTTGCAACAGTTTCAAGGGGCCAAATCTGAGCGGCCGAGATACGAAGACACAAAAGACCGTTTCTTTGTTTAATCCACGCCGCCATCAATGGCACCGTCACTTCCGCTGGGACGGCCCGCATCTTGTAGGCCGCACCCCGATTGGCCGGGCCACCGTAGCGACGTTGCGAATCAATCTCGACCACCGCGTTGCCTACCGCCAGGAGTTGATCGACGAGGGCGTCTTTCCGCCAGATTAGACCTCTGTCGGTCTACGAGTCCAGAACTCACATCTGGTACAGCATCAACATGAGAATGCACTCGGCTTCCTCGTGAAACCCAAAACGGCTATAACCCTCGCGCGTCAGGACGCTGGGCATTGCGGAGGGTTGGGAGATGCTTCTTCAAAGCGAACAGGATGGGCCTGCCGCCAGATTTCGGTTCCCGAATCGGTATCACCGTCGCCACAACCAGGGGCAATGGGTGTTTTGCGGAGGAATGTTGGGGGCGGTTGCTGGTATCGCGTCGGCCTGCATATCCGGCCAGATGGAGGGCATTCTTCTTCTGGGCATCTTCCTGACTCCCGCCCTGTGCCTCGCGGGCGCGATCTGTGGAGCCGTGGGGAAGAGACGGGGCTGGGCTGCCATTCGTCCCTTGGTCTGGGCGACATTGATCGGCGTCGGGCTAGACATCTTCCATCCACTCGGATGGTCCATCGGCGGGACTCTTGGCGGCATCATCACCGGCGTTCTCGGTCGCTCGTTCGCTGGAACGCTGCGAGACGCAGTCCTCGGAACACTTTTCGGCACCGCTGGCTGGGCAATTATCTACAGCTATTTGTTCGGAGTCTTTTGGCTACTCAATTCTTAGCTGCCTCGGTTCGAGGTTCGAGTGATCGAATGAGGAAGCTTGTTTCGCTTCCCCGCCGTCGCTACCGTGGCAGACATGAAAACCCCTTTACCCGAAGCCGGCCGACGTGCCGCCTCCCGTCTCGCCTCGTTTCGCCACGCCTTCGCCGGCTGGTGGTTCGTCCTGCGCACTCAGCGCAATGCCTGGATTCACGCGGTCGCTTCCGTCGCGGTTCTCGCCGTCGGTCTGTGGCTGGAATTGGGGCGAATCGAATGGGCCATTCTCGCGCTGACGATCGCCCTGGTTTGGGTGGCCGAGTTCGTCAACACTGCCGTCGAAGCTGTGGTCGATTTGCTCTCGCCGAACATTCATCCCCTGGCGAAGGTTGCCAAGGATGTCGCTGCCGCAGCGGTGCTGATCGCCGCGCTGACCGCCATCGTGGTGGGTTTGCTCATCCTCGGGCCGCCGCTGTGGGCGCGGCTGAAAACGGTTCGCCCCTCGCGGGCGCAAGCATCAGTTGCAGTTGCAGACGAGGTGAACCTCGTCACGGTTCGCCGGGATAGCAATCGACGCTTCAACCGGAGTACCGAATTGCTCAAACTCATAAATACCATCCCAAATGTTCACATTTATTCTCCTTGACCCTTGACCTTCATCCTTCTATAAAGAATGCTAGGAAGCGTTGTCCTACCTAGTTCTTCGCCTTCCTACTCCGCCCACAATCGTGCAATCGTTTTTCGTTCCTCACATTCTTCGCGTTTCAAAAAGGTGTCTCATGGCGTGTTTGAAGGCTTCCCGTCGGAGGCGTGGGTTTACGTTGATTGAACTGCTGGTGGTGATCGCCATCATCGCCATCCTTATCGGCTTGTTGCTGCCTGCCGTGCAAAAGGTCCGTCAGGCCGCCGCTCGCGCCCAATCGCAAAACAACCTCAAGCAGTTGGGGATTGCGAATCAAAGCTTTCACGACACCTACAACTACATTCCCGGTGGCGCAGACCCGGTGCCCGGCCCTACCGGGGCCGCCTCGGTCCTTTTCTTCCTGCTGCCCTACATCGAACAACAGAACGTGTACAATCTGGCGCTCCAGAATGGGTTGACATCGGGGCCTTGTGCCACGCCGATTAAAACCTTCCGCTCGCCTCTCGATCCCAACTCCACACCAACCTATAGTTCGGGCGGCGTCACCTATGCCTACAGCAACTATGCCTGGAATGGGGCGGTGTTCATCACCCCTTGCGTGACCTGGAGTTCTCATTTAACGATGGCGGGTGGGTTCCCTGACGGCACCTCCAACACCGTCGTCTTCGGAGAGCAGTACAGCCAATGCGGTGGAAACAACAAGGGCTGGGCGTGGTATGCCCCCAACGGTGAGACCGCCGGTTCGGAATTTAGCCCCCACGTCGAATGCGGTATCTGCCCCGGCGTTCCCAACGCGGCCACAACGGCGCCCGGTCCGCAAATGCAGCCGACCTCGAGCAGTTGTGATGCCAATAACCTTCAGGCCATGAGTTCGGGCGGAACCCAGGTGAGCATGTGCGACGGCAGCGTGCGTAACGTCTCAAGCTCTATCAGCCAGACGACTTGGATTCGGGCTCTCTATGCCAACGATGGTCTGGTGCTGGGATCGGACTGGTAGTAAGAAGTGCGCTTGCTTCTTCATTCTCTTGCCAAGGTAAGGAACCTATGACGAGTCGGTTTTTCATTGTTCGTTTGCTTGTCGCCTTCCCCGTAATCCTGATCCTCGCCGGTTGTTCCGATAGTAAAAAGAGCTTCACCCAAAAAGGTTCCGTGTCCTACCTGGGGAAGCCTCTTTCTTCGGGCGTGGTCCGGTTGCACATGGCCGATAAGCGCGTGGCAGTGGCGATGATTCAGTCCGACGGCTCCTTTGAAGCCACGGATGTCTTTCCGGGCGAGGCCAAGGCGACCATCGAAGAGGATCTGGCCAAACGCCAACGAATGGCGATGCCACCTGCGCCCAAGGTAGGGGCAAGCGGACCTGCTCCCGCAAACCAGCCTTCTACCCCATCGGTTCCCATTCCCAACAAGTACAAGAATGCGGATACGTCCGACCTAACCTTCACCCTCAAATCGGGCGTTCCCCTGGACATCCAGCTCAAATAAATGGCCATTATTCTCACGATAAGGGTGTCAGCAGCGAGGTCATAACGGCCTCGCTGCCGGCGGGGTGCCATTCGCCCCACCATTTGAGGAAGCGCCGTCGTTCTTGCGGCAATCGGCGCTGATGCGAGCGTAGCAACTGCTCGACGCCCGGCTGAAGTCGCGGCCAAGCCGTCGCACAGCTGACGCGAACACGTTCCCGCAAGGAGACGAGACGTTCCGCTGCCACATGGCTATCATTGGCTCGGCCGAGAATGTCTTGCAGTTGCTCGATACGCGGATACAGTTTGTCGCGGAAGGTGGGGTCGAAACAGTCGGCGAATACTTCCATCGCATAGCGCAGGCGTTTGCCGGCGATGCGGACCTGATGCAGCTGGGCGTAATCGCTCAAATCGCTGAGAGCCGCCTGCTCAAGATCGCGCAAACGCTCAAACAGCAGGGGGCGGGCAAGATCCACCAGGATCGTGGAGGCGGAGTGATCCTGAGCCGGCCGAACGGCGTCGATCGTGCGGGTAAGAAACATCTCGAAGCCTGGCCCCTCCTTGTGATACACGGACTCTAATTCGGTGTGCGCGGCCGCGCGTTGGCCAACGGCGTAGCCGATGAGGAAGTCCAGTCCGGCGCGGTGCTTGGCGTCCGCGTCCTCTTCGCGTTCCAACAAATCGGCCAGGAAAACGTCCCAATCGCGCGCCGCGCCGGCGGCATGGCGCAGCTTGCGCAAGCGGCATCGCGCCTTGCGATGCACCTTCTTCGGCAGACAGTCCTTGAAGATGCGCAAGGCGGCGTCGGCGCGGCGCGTGCCGACACGTAACTGGTGGACAAACTCGATGTCCTGGTCCGCTTCGAGGGCGGCGTGCGGCAGGTAGTCCTTGACCACCTGCAAGCGCACGGACAGAACGTGCCGCGCCGCCTCCACCAACGGTGTGTCCGGCTTCAGATCGCTGATCCACTTTCCTTCAGGCATTCTCCTAATGCAGAGTACAGAATGCAGAATGCAGAATTAAGAAGCGTTTTGTCTTTTATTCTGCATTCTGCATTCTGCATTCTGCATTCCTCCTTAGTGTCCGTATAATCCGGCGATGCTCGCGGACTGCTCGCGTTGATGCAGCCAGGACGCGACTTCGCGGGTTTCCGCAAGGATTTTCTCGACCTGCCGGCGCTCCTCGTGCAACATCTCGGCCACATCGCCGGGGATGGGTGCATAGATCGATTCCAGTTCCTGCCGGATGCGCTCCTCCATGCGACGATGGAACTCCCCGCGTATGGCCGGCCAGCGCAGCGGCAACAACAGGGTTATCAACAAATGGAGGATTATCAGAACGACCAGCACCACAATGAACGGCATCAGCGCTTGCGTCGGGTTCAGCACGGCGTTCTGCGCCGACGGATCGAAGTAGCGCCACAGAAGGACGATGAGAGCGGCCAGCAGCGTGATGGGGGGCACCCAGTTGCCCAGCCAGACGACGACGGCTTGCGTCAGGCGGCGCGTTCCCGTCGGCTTCGACCATTCCTGCTCGACCTGCTGGAGTACCTCATTGAGAATGCCGGCGTAGCGCTGTCGCCAGTCGAGCGCCGAGCGTGCCTCCATCGGCTCGCTCAGCACTTCCAGAGGGAAACTTTGGTGATCGGCTTCGACAAGTAGGCGGTTGGAGAACGCCTTGCCGCGGGCGTCGAGATGACGATTGCCGGCGACATCGCTACATGCCTTGGTGAAGCTCGAAAGATCCCACGTCGCCGGCGTCTCGACCGTGTTGCGCGAGCGCGTCCCGAAAGGCAGGCGATCACGCAGCGTGCTGCCGACGTACTTGGCACGAGTGAACAAATGCAGATACCAGGCCATGATGCCGTGAAAGCGGCGTTGCTCCTCCAAGGCGAAATGATGCTCGATCTCACGCTGATAGGGTTCGAGCGTGTTGAGGAGAACTTCGCTGGTGGCGGCGGCTTCCTCGGTCAGCGGGCGAACCCAGGCGGCGCGTGTGCGCTCGGCGATTTCGCTGAGATCGGGTGGGCTGGCCATCGTCAGCCCATCCTGCATATGCTGGAGTAACTGGCTGACGCCGCGTGCCTTGATCGCTTCAATCTCCAGGCGAGTCAGCCCCATTTCGAGCCAGTTCACCAGTTCACTGTATTGCTCGCCTTCGGGCAGACTTGGCGGAGAAACCCCATTACTCAACACGGTGGGATTGTTTTGCGTCGCGCGATCAACCCATAACTGCGCACAAGTGCGAAAAAGCAAGGGAGACTGAAAGCCCTCCGCTTGCAGGTCGCGCAGCAAATCCTCGTCGGGCCGCACGCCGCTGGTGCCCTGATGCAGACAGCGATCCCATTTGTTGAGTACGAAGGCGAAGGCACGCCGCTTGCGCTGTTGCAAGAACAATTCCCATCCTAATTGGTCGTGATATTTCTCCTGCGAACCAACGTACAAAACGATGTCGGCCACCGGCAGCAGACGCATGAGTTTGTCGCGGTTGCTCAGGTCGTTGCTGTCGAGGTCGGGCGTATCGACGAGGACTTTTTGTTCGAGAGCCGGCCGATCATGCGGAGCGAGCCGGCAGTGGCGCAGGGCCGGATCGAGGCGGTCGGGCTTGACCGTTTCGTGATAGTATACAACCGGATCGCGCGTGGTGGGGCGGGTGAACGACGCCTGCGCGATGGCGCCGCCGGCCAGCGCGTTCAGCAAGGTCGATTTGCCCACGCCGGTACCGCCCATGAGCATGATGACCAGCAGGGGTCGATCCACGTCCAGCGCCTCGGCCTGGCGGCGCAGGTCGATGGCGATGCCTTCGAGGGTGGCGCGGGTGATGGTCGAGAGAGGATAGCGATGGGGCGAGTCGAGCCAGCCGCGCAGACTGCGTTCTAGAACCCGCAGCGCCGGCGAAAGCGTCCGCAGCAGGGGTGTGGTGTCCGGGGTGACAGCGGCGTTGCTCATAGCGGGTAAACCTTTCGTCTGCTGTCTCCCATCCTACATCGGCCAAGGAGGTCTCGATAGCATCTTTATACCGCTTTGCGAGCCGCCGTCCGGGTGCGACGAGTAGTTGCTGTCTCTCGTTTTCCTTCCGGGGCTTGCTCGATATAAAGAGAGAGTCTCAACTGCGGCATTCCTAAGCAGACGGAGAATGCAAGCATGTCTTTCGACAACGACTATGACAAACCGGAACCGACCCGCGAGGAGATCGATCGTTTGGCCGGGCCGGTCTTGCTTGAGTTTGGCACGGGCTGGTGCCCCCACTGTCAGGCGCTCCAGCGGCCCCTCGAAACATTGCTCGGCTCTTTCGCCAATGTCCGTCATATCAAAGTGGAGGACGGCAAGGGGCGGCCGCTGGGACGATCGTTTCGGGTCAAGCTGTGGCCAAATCTCGTATTCCTGCGCGAGGGCCAGGTCGTGATGCAGTTGGCTCGGCCGGAACCGGAGGAGGTGCGGAAGGGGCTGGAAGCCATTACGCAGGACGGCGGTCACGCGGATGCGTCCGTGCCCACTTCCGGCGGATAAGTAACACGCTCGCCGTGGACGTGTGCGAACGGGCGCAGCGTGTGCGGTTGGCGGCGCGTGGGACTCATGATGTGTTCGACAGGAACGCCACGCGCTACGAGCGCATCGGCGATGAGGGATCGATGACAGCGCCACGGCACCGCTTCAGCACACATCAAGGCAACACGTCTTCGCCGTGCCGATTCGATCACGGATTGTAAGCCCGCCTCGAAATCATCTGTTTGCATGTAATCGGCATACCCCTGAAACGAGCGATTGCGCCAACCGCCGTTGGGCGAGTTGGCCTGTCGCCGGCGCAGTCCGCCAAGGGCCGGGACGTGAACGTAGCCGATACCGGTGCCTTCCAGAGCGGCAGATAAAACGTCTTGATTGAAGTGCGGATGGGCGGTCGAACCCGGCATCTTGCGCACGTCGATCACCTCGCCCACCTCATGGGCATGCAGCAGGCTGATGAAGTCCTCCAGCGTCCGCGCCGAATGACCGACGGTGAGGATGGCGGATTTCTTGACTCGTTTGCTCATCGCGGTCACTCCACGCGGATCAGGGACATACCTCACCATGAAGGGGCAAGGGGCAAGTACGATGCCAAGGCGGCGATTGCAAGTTTCTCCTCCCTCAGGTATTGACTATCCGTGCTGGCGGCATCAAGGCAATGTGACTGAGTTCAAACCTTCGCTGACGAACCCGTTCAAACCGTAGCCGACATCGCCTAATTGCCCAAGTTGGACCCAACGCTGCCGTTGTTGTTCTTTGCGTGGATCGCGTGGTTTGCCGGACGGACACCGTAATGAAGCTGCGGTCGCATCTGCTTCCACGAAGCGTCGCTAACCGGCATATTCGTTATCTCGCGCACTCTCTCGTTACATTTCCCCTTTCGCCATTCCTCTCTCTTTGGCCGAGCGGCCGTTTCGATTGCACAATTGAATCGCTGTGGAGACATTTCCACGCTTCCTTTCTTCGGGCGTCCCTTCGGGAGCAGAGACATGGGTCAGCGGCGCAAACTGAACGGCTTACGTATTCTCATCACCGGCGCCTCGCAGGGTATCGGCAAGGCTTTGGCGGAGACAGCAGCGCGGCGCGGCGCGCGCGTGCTGGCGGCGGCGCGTTCCGACGCGCTGTTGGCGGAGTTGTCCCAGAAAGTCCGTGCTTCCGGCGGCACCATCGAAACCGTCCGCGCCGACATCACGCATCGCGAGGATCGCGCGGCGATGGCCGGGGCCGCGCTGCGTCATTTCGGCGGGATTGACGTGCTTATCAACAACGCGGGCATTGGCGCGACGGGACATTTCGCCGAGGTCAGTCCCGAACGTCTGCGGGCGATCATGGAGGTTAATTTCTTCGCCCTGGTCGAGACGACACGGCAGTTTCTGCCGCTGTTGCGTTTGGGGCACACGCCGGCCATCGTCAATATCTCCTCCATCGCCGGCAAACGCGGCATCCCAGCACGCAGCGAATACTCGGCCAGCAAGTTCGCCGTGCAGGGCTTCAGTGAGGCGCTGCGCGCGGAGGTGGCCAAGGATGGCATTGATGTATTGCTGCTCTGCCCTGGACTGACGCAGACGAATTTCTCGCACAACATGCTCGAACAAAAGGCGGCCCTGCAACTCGATCATCTGCGCGGCATGACGGCCGAGGCGGTGGCCGAGATGACGCTGCGTGCGCTGGAACGCGGTCGCAATGAGGTTTGTCTGTCGCTGAGCGGCCGGCTCATCGTCCTCGTCAATCGTCTGTTCCCGCGCTTGGCCGACCGCATCGCGCGCCGCAAGGTCTATAACCTGTTCCGTCATGAGATTGAAACAGGCGGGCCTCAACTGCCGGCAGCGACGACCACGGCGAAAGTGTGAATCAGTGTTCAGTGTTCAGTGTTCAGTGTTCAGTGTTCAGTGTTCAGTGTTCAGTGTTCAGTGTTCAGTGTTCAGTGTTCAGTGTTCAGTGTTCAGTGTTCAGTGTTCAGTAAAGAATAGGGGCAACATCGCTGGTAAGTGATTCGATGTCACTGAACACTGAACACTGAACACTGAACACTGAGCATGGCCTTCCCGTGTCAATGAACTATAATCGCAGCAAACGCGATCCATTGACCCAGGAGCCGACATGGCCGCCGAGAAAATCACGTCCCGAGCCAAGGATTATTCACAGTGGTATCTCGACATCGTCAACCGCGCCGGTTTGGCGGAGAACTCCGACGTGCGCGGCTGCATGGTAATCAAGCCGCATGGCTACGCCATTTGGGAGAAGATCCAGCGGGCGCTCGACCGCATGTTCAAGGACACCGGCCACGTCAACGCCTACTTCCCGCTGTTCATCCCCAAATCGTTTCTGGCGCGTGAAGAGCAGATGGCCGAGGGCTTCGCCAAGGAATGCGCCGTCATCACGCATCACCGCCTCAAGGCCGTGCCCGGCGGCGGTATTGAGGTCGATCCGGAATCGAAGCTCGACGAGCCGCTGATCGTCCGGCCGACTTCCGAGACGATCATTTGGAATACTTATCGCACCTGGATTCAGAGCTATCGCGATCTGCCGTTGCTCATCAATCAATGGGCCAATGTCGTCCGCTGGGAAATGCGCACGCGCTTGTTTCTGCGCACGGCCGAGTTTCTGTGGCAAGAAGGCCATACCGCCCACGCCTCCCAGCAGGAGGCGGAAGAGGAAACGCGGCGCATGGTCGAGGTGTATCGCGCCTTCGCCGAGGAATGGATGGCCATGCCGGTGCTGGTCGGTCCCAAGAGCGAGGGGCAAAAGTTTCCGGGGGCCGTTTACACGCTTTGCATTGAGGCGATGATGCAAGATCGCAAGGCATTGCAAGCGGGCACCAGCCATTTCCTCGGCCAGAATTTCGCCAAGGCGTTCGACGTGAAGTTCCAGGACCAGCACAGCAAACTCGAATATGCTTGGGCGACGAGTTGGGGCGTGTCCACGCGCCTCATCGGCGGCCTTATCATGACGCACAGCGACGACCAGGGGTTGGTGCTGCCGCCGCGATTGGCACCGATTCACGCGGTCATCGTGCCGATCTACAAGACGCCGGAAGAGAAGGCGACGGTGCTGGAGGCGGCCAACCAACTGGCGCAAGGCATCCGCGATCTACCGCTGCGCGAATGGCTCAACTACGAGCCGGTGATGGTCAAGGTCGATGACCGTGAACAGTATCAACCGGGCTATAAGTTCAACGAATGGGAATTGAAGGGCGTGCCGGTGCGCGTCGAATTGGGACCAAAAGACCTCGCCAAAGGTGCTTGTGTACTGGCGCGCCGCGATCTGCCGGGCCGGGAAGCGAAGGAGATGAATGTCCCGCTGACCGCAGCCGCGGCGCGCGTCGGCGAGATGCTTAAGGCGATGCAAAGCGCCCTGTTCGAGCGTGCCCGCAAGTGCCGCGATGACAACACGCATGAGGTCAACACCTACGACGAGTTCAAGAAATTGATCGAGGAGCCGGGCGGTTTCCTGCTTGCCCACTGGGATGGCACACGCGAAACGGAGGATCGCATCGCCGCCGAAACCAAGGCAACCATCCGCTGTATCCCGTTCGATCGCCAGAAGGAAGCCGGCAAGTGCATGGTGACGGGCCGGCCGTCGGAAGGACGCGTGGTGTTCGCCAAGGCGTATTGACAGCGAACGTCCGGCGTTCGCCAGGTTGCCCATGATCGATCTTCGCACAAGCGGTCTGCTAGTGGTCGATGCACAGCGCGGTTTCACCTCGCTGTGTCCGCGCGAACTCCCGGTGCCCGGCGGGTTGGAGATCGTGCCGAACGTCAACCGTTTGCTTGACCTGCCCTGGACGCGCATCGACGCCAGCCAAGATTGGCATCCGCCCGATCATTGCAGTTTCCTCGGCCAGCGCGACAATCTCTATCCACCCCATTGCATCTGGAATACGCCGGGCGCTGACTTTTTGCCCGATCTTCGTACCGAACGCTTTCATACTATCTGGCGCAAGGGCTATCAGCGCGATTTCGAGGCGTATGCGTTGACGGCCCAGCATCCGGGGTTCGTAGCCCTGCTGCGCGCGAACGGTATCACGACGGTGGCGGTGTGCGGTTTGGCGATGAACATTTGCTGCTTCTATGCGGCCCGCGATCTGAGGCAAGCCGGCTTTCGCGTGCTGATGATCGAAGATGCCAGCGCAGGCATTGATGTCCCGGCAGCCAATCTCTTTCAGCAGCAAGCGAGGGTGGAAGGGCTGCGACTGGACATCGAATACACGACTACTCAAGTCTTTTTGTAGGCGAACGGCCGGCGTAAGTCGGCCGGTAGAGAACCCAGCCGGCTTACGCCGGTGTTTCGTCATCTACGCGATCCGTCTTCGGGATAGGACGATCCGTAAGACTTTTCTTATTGGCGCATGCGTCTCTGTATAATGGAGACGACAACGCCGTGAGCGCGCAGACCGAGCGCTCGGGCGTTGGGAGACCGGTGAGTGCTTTGCTCGGCAGCGTGAACTCACCGGTCGAGTTTCTCTTTTCGCGTCATGTTTTCCAGCCGTCCGCGCGGCTTCTCCCAGACGGCGCGGACGGTATACTACGATGGTCGTTCGTCAACCTTGGCTTTCGGCTGCACCCTTAGCGCGAGTCGGCGGCACGCTGTCGCAGCGTTTCCACGTCCTGCCATAGTTTCTTCCACGCCGGGCGCTCGGCTTCCGGTAGTTTGGCCAGAGCTTTGTCCCCGCGCACACTGGCGAAGTCTTCGTCCTTGAGCCAATGCCGCATTTGTTGCGCGATGGCGGGGCCAATCTTGTTGGGAGACTTGTCCAACTTCAGACTGCACACTTTCAGATCGGCCCGCAGCCAATCCAGAGCCTGTTTGCGGAGGCGAGCGCGTTCTTTCGTATCCAGTGTCTTGGCATCTTTGCCCTGACCGTTCCCAGCGAGGGCTGCGGCACAGGCGGCGTTGTAACGATCATCCGAGGGCTGATCGCTGTTCCGCTTTGGTTCCAAGGCGAAGGCATCGCTATAGAAGCGGGCTGCGGCAGCGTACAGCTGGCGGTATGGCGTTTGGCAGATTGCGGCGCACCCGAGGTATTCCGCGGTATCTTTTGGCCGATCCTTGCCCTCCAGGATGGCAGGGAGACGGTCATTGAGTCCGGCCAGTTCCTCGGCTCGCTTGGCCCACTGGGCGGAGGGATAGGGCCAGCCGGGTTTCTGAGAGCCAAGTTCGTGGCCGCGACGATAGAGTACCGCCGCCTCGGTAAACTGTCCCTTTTGTGCGAGTATGTAGCCCAGATTAATATGAGCCTCAGGGTGGTCGTTCTTAATACGGATGACCTCGCGGTACTCGGCGATGGCCTCATCCAGTTGCCCCTTCTCCCGAAGTATGTCACCTAAACAAGCGTGGGGGGCGGCGTAGTCACTCTTAAGGCGGATGGCCTCGCGGTGTTCAGTGATGGCCTCGTCCAGTTGCCCCTTGCCCTGAAGTATGTGGCCCAGAATAGTATGCTCCTCAGCGGAGTCGTTCTTAATACGGATGGCCTCGCGGTATTCGGCGATGGCCTCGTCTAGCCGCCCTGTAGCCTGAAGTGTGTTGCCCAGATGGTTATGGGCCTCAGCGACGCCCTTCTTGAGGCGGATGGCCTCGCGGTACTTAGAGACATCCTTCGTAAAAGGGTTGTATCCCTTGTAATAGGCGCGGTACTCGGCGATGGCCTCGTCCAGCCGCCCCTTGTCATGAAGTATGTTGCCCAAATGATAGTGAGCCGCAACGAAGTCCTTCTTAAGGCGGATAGCCTCTTGGAACTCGACCATGGCCTCGTCCGGTCGCCCTGTGGCCTGAAGGACGATGCCGAGGTTAAGATGGACCCCTGGGCTCTGAGGCCGAAGGGCGACGGCCACCGTGTAATAGCGGATCGCTTCTTTGAGGCGAGGGGATTGCATTCGATGAAGGCGGCAAGCCAGTTCATAGTTAACCCAAAAGTCGTTGGGGTGCCGTTGCTGTATCCGGCGCAGCAAAAGCACTACCCGCTCGACCTCTGGCGTCTTCAGCGTGAGTTGGGGCAGGAGCGCCGCTGTCGCGGGCGGCAACTCGATCTTTGAATCCGGCGTGGCCAGTTCTTCAAGAGCTTTGGTATCTTTCCCTTCCAGTGCATCGCGCAGTCGATCGCGCCATGGGTCCGGGTCGGCCGTCCGTGCGACTACCAATAGTCGCGCCCTGCCTTGAATATCTTGCTCCCCGAGCAGAGAGGCCCAGTGGTCTAGCGCTGTCACCAGTTGCATGCGGATGGCTCGCGGCTTGATACGCTTGCCCACCTCCGTGGGGTTCGCATGTATCACGTCCAAGCCGTACCAAAAGAAGGCTGCGGAATAAGCAGCAACGCTCGCGTCGGAATCGAATGTTCCATTCTTGATAGCCGTCATCTGAAGGCGTGCCTCTTCCAGTTGCAGGACCATCTTCATATCCTTGCCCTGCTGATCGACCTGCTGCTGGAGACGCGCATCTGCCCCGACACTAAGGAGAACTCCTTTCGCGCGTCGAACCGCGTTGAGAGCCTCGGACCACTTCTCGTCTCGCTGCAAGCGGTCGGCCTCTTGCAGTGCCGCCCGAGCTTCCGTCTCCACCTCCGTCCGCTTCCGCATCAACCAGAACGCGTTGCCAACCCCGAGTACGGTCAGTACAAGCAGCATCAACACCGAGAGCCGCACGGTTGACTTGTGCCGGCGCGCCCACCGAGCCGCCACCTGACCCCAGGAAGGTCGCTTCGCCTGAATAGGCCGATCTTCGAGCCAGCGGCGCAAATCGTTGGCCAGGCCCTGCGCCGTGACATAGCGATCCTGCGGCCGCTTCTCCATCGCCTTCAACACGATGATTTCCAACTCCACCGGAATGGCTCGCTCCCGTCGCCGCGGCCGGGCCGGATCCTCAAAGGCGATCTGCCGCAACAACTCCTGCCGATCCTCGCTCCGGAACGCCGGCCGCAGGGCCAGCAGTTCGTACAGCGTGGCCCCCAGCGAGTAGATATCGGTGCGATGATCGATTACCACCCGCTTGGCCAGCGCCTGCTCCGGCGACATATAACGCGGTGTGCCCACCGCCTGCCCCGTGACCGTCAAGTTGGTCTCGCCATGCTGCATGTGCGCCAGCCCGAAGTCCGTCACCCATAAACGACCCATGCCGTCCAGCAGCAGGTTTCCCGGCTTGATGTCGCGATGCACGATGCCCAGTTGGTGGGCATGATCCAGCGCCTCCGCTGCCTGCACGCCCAGTTCCGCAACCTTGCGGAAATAGTCGCGGCCGCGACGCCCGGCGCCCGTCAATGGCGTGAAGTCAGCGACCGGCAGCGGCGTCGCGGCGGCATCGGCCGGCGATGGCTGGTAGGCGATGGTTCGCTCGTCTCCCGCCGGCACTTTCTTCTCCAGCCCGCGCAACTGGTGGATGAGATCGCTGAGAGGTTGACCGTCGATGAACTGCATGGCATAGAAATGGACGCCGCGCTCACTGCCGACGAAGAACACCGGCACGATGTTCGTGTGATGCAGGCAGGCCGCCGCCTGCGCCTCATTCTGAAAACGCTGTAAATGCCGAGGGTCCATCGTGGCAGCGAACGGCAATACCTTCAGCGCCACGCGGCGACGCAGCGACACTTGCTCCGCCTCATAGACCACACCCATGCCGCCCTTGCCAACCTCGCGCAGAATGCGGAAGTCGCCCAGCGTGCCGAACACGCGGTCTTCCGCAATGCCGGCAGCCACGCCGCCCGAACCCACGGACGGCGAACGCCCCAGATCGGCCAGCAGTTCCAGGGCCGGCAACAATTGCCGGATGCGCTCGGCGTGTTCGGGATGCCGCCGGATGTACGATTCGACATCGACCGTCTCGCCGGCTTGCAGACGATTGGTAAATTCCTCGACCACGTCGGCGAGGACCATATCGCTGCCGTTTTGCGATGCCGCAGGAGCGTTCATAGTTGTTCCTCCCCCGATTCAATGCCCAGAAGCGAGCGCAGCCGTTCGAGTGCGCGGAGATGACGGGTCTTGACAGCCCCTTCGCTGACGCCCAGCACGGCGGCTGTTTCGCGCGTCGAGAGTTGTTCCAAATGGCGCAGCACCAATACCTCACGATCGCGCGCGCTCAACCGGCTCAAGACGACCCGCACGCGCGCGTGCAGTTCGGCGCGGATGGCGCGATCGCTGGGGCTGGATTTGCCGGCGATCAAGCGATCGGCCAACAGCAGCGCCGATTCATCAGACAGTAGCGGTGCCAACGGCTCTTCGCGCTTGACGCTGCGCCGTTGCGCGTGCAGATGCCGGCGGTGCAATTCGATCAACCGATCCCAAGCCAGTTGCCGCAGCCAGGGATAGAACGGCAGCGGCGGTCGTCGCAGATAGTCGGAGAGACCCTGGGCCGCGTCCAGTAGAGCTTCCTGCACCACGTCGGATGGATCGACGCGCGCGGCCAGTCGGCGATCGATGCGCACCGCGACCATCTGCTTGAGGCGATCGCGATGCCGCCCCAGCAGCGCTTGCCGAGCGTCTCGGTCGCCCTGGCCGGCGCGGCGCAGTAATTCTTCCGTATCTGGAGCCTGACGAGTCATGGGCGAAACCTCCACGACGAGGTCGTTCGCGGAAATGCGCGTGCGATTGCGTCGTCCCGCTTAGGACAAACCCTCCTAGACTGACTCCGCAAGACGAAGGTAAATGGTTACAGACAATTCAGGTTGCCGCCATCAAATTCTCGATCCGATTAGCACGAAGACGGCTCGCCCCCTATCCCTCGTTTGGCGAGGACAGACTGGCGAAGAACAGATCGCGCGTCGTGGTATTGCTCGACCCGTCCATCGTCCGGGAGCCGGCCCCCATGCTGAGCAGGGCGTCGAAGCGTTGCACGAGGAGAGCATCCGCGCGCTGCTTCGTGGTCGCCAGCCAGTTCAGGTCTTCATCGACGAATAGCTGGTCGGCCGCTTCCGTTGTGACGGCTGACGGAGGCGAAGTCACGGTCCCGATCGCGTCTTGCTCGTCCGGCTGGATTGCCGAAACCGAGGCCAGGGCGGCGCTCGACGGGGGCGAACTGGCCGTGCCGGCCGTGACCGGCGCGGTGGCCGGTGTCGCGGCTATCGCTGGGGCGGCCGCGGTCGTGGTCGTGTCTGCGGTGAACCGGATCAACGCCACATCCACGGGGCGAGTGTTCGAGGTCGGCCGGCCATACCCGGCCAGCAACAGCTGTCCGTCCGGCTCCAGCGCGATCGCTTGCATGTCGGCGGACGCGAACGGGACCATCGCCCAGCCGCCATTACCGTAGCCGGTGTCCACACTGCCGTCCGGGTTCACCCGCAATGCGGCGAGGTCGATCAATTGCCCGGTCGCGTCTCCGAACTCTCCACCGGCGAGGATCTTCCCGTCCGCCTGGACGGCCACCCCGCTGCCGCGAGGGTCAATATAGTTACCGTCCGGCGCCTGCACCGCCACGGTTCCGCCGGTTCCGAAGGTCGTATCCAGGCTCCCGTCCGCGTTGTAGCGGAGCAGGTAAAGCGCGAAGGGCGAGGTGCCGGTCGATTCGCTCCCGCTGACCACGATCTTCCCGTCGCCCTGAACGGTCACCCCGCCGAACTCGTCGAAAGTTCCGAGGTGAGTCGTCACCTTGCCGCCGCTGCCGAACGTCGAATCGGCTGTCCCGTTGGCGTTGAACCGGGCGGTCACGAATTCCCCCGTTCGGGTCGCCGGGTCGAGCGTGGTGCTCCCAAGGACGATCTTGCCGTCCGGCTGCGGGGCGATTCCTACACTATGGTCGGCGTTGGGTTGGACCTGGATGTTGGTGATGAGCTTACCCCCGCTGCCAAAGGAGGTGTCCAGGGTGCCGTTGGCCGTGTATCGGAGCACGGTGGCGGCGTCGCCGGACACATTGGGGTTTCCGTTGGTGTACCCGGCCACGAGAATGCGGCCGGAGCTGTCCACGGCCATTGAGGTGGGCCACTCGCCGCTACTGCCCCCCAGGCTGGTGATGACCTTGCCCTTGTTGCCGAAAGTCGTGTCCAGCGTGCCGTTCGCGTTGTACCGGGCCAGGGCGACCTCGGTGATGCCCTTTGATGTGGCCGTCTGTCCGGCCACCAGGATCTTGTTGGTTCCGTCTGCCTGGGGTTGGAGGGCAACCGCCTCTGCCTTATCGGGTGAGTTGCCGAAGTCGGTCGAAGTGTGGCCGCCGTTGCCGAAGGACGTGTCCAGGGTGCCGTCCGCGTTGTAGCGGGCGACCAGGAAGTCGCTCCCGGTCCGGGAGCCGGGCACGGTAGTAATGCCGGCGATCACGATCTTGCCATCCGGCTGGGCGACGACGGCGTTGGCTTGGTCCCAGTTGTTGCTGAACGAACTGAGGACCTGGCCGCCGGAGCCGAACGTCGGGTCGGGCAGGCCGCCGGTGGACGGCGTGATCCGGTCTTCCAGCGGCTCGACCACCAGCCGGTGGGCGGGTGGGCGCGTGCGTGAGGCGGGGCGGGAGGTGAGGACAGAGCGGAGCCAGCGAACGATCGTCATGGGTTGGTTCCTTGTTCGAGGGATGGAATCGGGCATTCAGGGTTTGGGACTCGGAAATAGCATCTTGTCACGAGGAGGTAAATCGGAGGGTCGCGCCATGCCGAAGGCCGTTGTTATCCATGTCTTCACCGGCGGCCACGATGTCGCCGTTGGTTGGGTCGATTGCCACCCCCCGCACGGAGCTGTTGTTGCCTTCCTGCAGGACCGTGAAACCGGGTCCATCCTGGCCAAAGGACGTGTCCGCCCCCCCGCTCGCCGTCAGGTGGCCGACCAACATTTCGGTGTAGCCTCCCCCGTAGGTCTGGCCCCCGCCAAGTACGATCGACCCGTCCGCCTCCACTACCAGCGAATTGAACCACGCGCCGGTCCCGCCGGCCAAGCCGGCTTGCGTGAACGAGCCGCCGTTTCCGAAAGTGGTATCGAGGGTACCGGTCGGGGTGTACGCGGCGACGATCCCCGAGCCGGGGGACTGGACCCATGTCTCGCCGCCCACGAGGATCCGGCTGACCGACTGGCCGTTGACGGACGCCGGTTGCACCACCACGTCGTAGTAATCGGTGGAAGCGGTCTGGACGTAGCCTGTCCCGCTGAAATTCGTGTCCAGGACACCCTTGGGGGTGAGCGCGGCCAGGGCACCGATGTCGTGGTAGCCGGCGAACCCGGCCAGGTAGATCTCTCCGCTGAGCGGGTCCGCGGCCACGCTCAGCGCTTGGCCGCTGATGTTGGTCAACGCGAAACCGCCGGACCCGAACGACTTGTCCAGCTGGCCGGTCGGTGTCAGCTTGACCGCCTCGAAGTGCGTGCCCCCGACGGCGGCGACAATACCGGTGACGGTCCCAGGATGGGCCGGGTCGGTGAGGACGGCCAGGTCCTCCACCGGGTAGTTGGGGGAGGCGGAGACCCACAGCCCGTTGCTGCCAAACGTCGTGTCCAGGGTGCCGTTAGGGTTCAGCCGGGCGATCAGGGGCTCATCAACGTAGGTTTTGCCCTGTTTCAGCGGAGCATCCCCGCCAACCAGGATCTTGCCGTCCGGTTGGAGAGCCACCGCCAGAGAATAATCAGCCCTGCTGATGGTCACACTGCCGGTGCCGTTGAACGTGGTGTCGAGGGTGCCGTTCGGGTTCAGCCGCTGCACCGTGGCGACGTAATTGCCTTTGCTCGTTAGGGCTTCTCCCGCGATAACAACCTTCCCGTCCGGTTGGACTGCGACGTCGCGCGCCGAGATGTCGGTGTTACTCGGCAGGTTGACGATGCCGCCGGACCCGAAGGTCGGGTCGAGTAGCCCGCCGGTCGGGGTGATGCGGTCCTCCAGCACCTCAAGCCGGGGGCGGAATGTCGGACGGAGTGGCACCCGGTGGGCGTGAGTAGAGTCCACGCGGAGAGTCAGAGAGCGAAGCCAGGACAGTAAGCGCATGATGGTTCTCCATTGAATCACGGTCTGCGGTATCAGGGAGGCGACATCACCGGGGCGCGCAGACCGAGCGCCGGGGCGATGCGAGGCCGATGGGTGTTGTGCTTGGCGGCGTGAACTCACCGGCCGCCTGACCGTTGTCCCTGCACGCTGGCGCAGTAATTCTTCCGTATCGGGAGCCTGACGAGTCATGGGCGAATCCTGCGCGTGCGTTCGTGTCGTCCCGCTTGGGACAAACCCTCCTAGACTGACTCCGCAAGATGAAGGTAAATAGTTACAAAAAATTTAGGTTGCCGCAATTAAATTCTCGGTTCGATGAGCCGAATGCGCTGTCGGTGGTTCTTGCTGTTGGCGAAGGCACCGCGTTGGGAAGGGACGCTGGGACAGACACGCTTGGACTCCATAGCGAAGGCGCGGAGCGAAGCTCCAGCCGCTTGAGCCAAGGGCAGACAGCGCAACCGGCTCGCGGAAAGAGAAGTAGGTGCCGCTTGCCGAGCGGCACTATGAAAAAAGTCCGGCTCGGCTCGCCGGACCTACTGCTCCCACCGACAGACGCTCCTCACAGCCCCTACTCCTTCCCGTCCGTGTCGGACTTGCCGCGGAATCGGGGGAGATCTTCGAGAAACAAATCGCTGGCCGCCTGACGCACGGCGGCCTCTGGATCGCGAAGGGCGTTCCGTATCGCCTTCATCGTCTTGGCGTCAAGCCGACCCATCTGACCGAGAGCCTTCGCGGCAGCCGCGCGCACTTCCGGCGTCTTATCGTCCTTCAGTGCCAGCAACAACGCATCGGCCTCCGGGCGTGCATCCGCGCCGATTGCCGCCAGAGCGTTGATTGCTCCAAGGCGCATGCGCGGCTCCGCATCCTGGATTGCCTTGCCCAGCGGCTTCATGGCCGCAGCCGCCTTCGGACCGTAGCGCTGCAAGGCGGCCACCGCCGTCAAGCGTACCGTCTTGTTCGTGTCAACCAGCGCTTCCGCGAGGGCGGACACGGCCTTGTCGGATTCTAGAGGAGCCATATTGTTCAGGACGCGAGCGGCACCCCAGCGGACGAAGCCGTTCTTGTCGTCCTTCAGAGCTTGGACCACCTCGGCGACAGCCGGCGCAGCGTCGAAGTCCAGGGTTTCCAACACGTACAGCGATGCCAGGCGAATGCGTACTTCGTCATCGCTGAGGCTTTTTCTCAACGCCGGCAGCGCCTTCAAGACCCCGCCGAGAGGAGGTTCCGCCGCGGCTGGCGGAGATAACTCTCCCTTAGGCGACCGCACTTGCCTTCCCTCGGAAGGCAGTTCCTCTGCCAGCTGCGGAATCATCCGCCGCGCGGCCGCGGCGCTTTCCAATACCTGATAAGCAGACAGGCGAACCGCGAGGTCGCTATCGGCGAGCAAACGGGTTACGGCAGTCATCCTCTCGTTGACTTCCCTGGCCAGTGGGGAATTAGCCGTTGGCCTCTGCCATTGCTCGACGGCTTGCTGGATCGCCTCCAGACACCGGCGGCGCACCGTGGCATCTTCATCCTTCAATCCAGCCCCGGCCGCGCGAACGAGGATCGGCTCCGCCTGATCGAGCGATAAGAGGCGTCGTCCCGGCGCGATCCCTGGCCTTGGAACGTCAGCTTTATCCCGGTGAAGTTCCCTCATGACGCGGAGTATATGGCCCAATTCCTCGGCCGCCGCCAGACGCTCGGCAACCTTTCTCGTTGGCTCCAACGACGCCTTCACGGCCTCGATCGTCGCGGCCGTGCCGGGTTCAATCTGCACCACGGCTCGAACGGCCGCCGCGCATACATCCGGGTCTTTGTCCTGCGACAACAATTTCCGCAGATCGCCGACCAGACACGGCGTGAAGCGGATTATCGCGCCGCCATCGGGCACATTGAACTGCTGCTCGCGGGGAAAATGCTCGTGTTCATCCGTCGCCATATCGGAGAGAAAAATGATCACCGCCAAACGCCGTCCAGAATCGCTGGACTGCAAACTGCGCAGCAGCAACGTCTTCAGGCGCTCGCTCAGGTCAGCCCGGACTTTCTGGTAGATTTTGCCGAGGAGGGTTCTCTTCGTCCCCTTGTGGACCTTGCATCTGGGGCCATTCTCGCAGCGATAAGACGCGTCGCAAATCACCGGGGCGAACGAGTTCATTCGCCAATTTCACGATTCGTTCCTGGTGAAGCTTCACTTGTTCCTTGTCGTCAAAGTTTGGTGGCTGTTCAAGAAGTTGAGCGAACTGTTCCACTTTATCCGCCGAGTTTGCGAGTCGCTGCCGGCGAGGCTTCACCTGTTTCCTGTTGTCAAAGTTTGGTGGTGGTTGACGGAATCGAGCGAACTGTTCCACCGAGTCCGCCGCTCTCGCCGCTCCCGCCAAGGTCAGGAATGCGAAAGCAAAGACCAGCCGGCGAACGTGACGAGATTGCGAGGTGAGGATCGGGCGCATCAGTCGCTTCCTTTGTTGATGACTGCGAAGTGCTACTTGCGACGCCGACGCGCAGCGTATAGTCTGGCAACACGCATTGCAAGCAACTTCTTTAATCTTCACCAAGAAGCCGAAAACCTCATGGAGTCGCCATCATGTACCGCCTGCTGGTGCCGCTGTTATGTTGTTTTTGCTGGACCTTGCTGCTGGCACTACCAACGACGAGCCTGGCGCAGCTGCCGAGTGAAAACGCCTTCGCTTCGCAACGCATCAATGCCACGGAACGGGCCAAGACGCTGTTCGAGTCCAGCCAAGCCCAACCCCGCGACCTCGCCCTGGCGCGGCGGAAGGCGGCCGAAGTGAGCTTTCAGAGGCACATGGACGGCTACCGCACAGGCGCACCGGTAACGCACGCCATACTCCTTGGAGTAGCGCGGCGGCAACTCGAAGCGAAACTCGCCGTCCTCGACAATGTGGCCGGCCGGATAGCGGCTCACGAGGAATACTGGGAGACGACGCGATTCATCGAAGAGATTGCGCATGGTATGGCTGTCATTGGACGTTATGGCAGCCAGAGATACATCCAGGCCCACTGCGATCGTCTGGACGCCGAGATGCAACTCCAGGCGGCGCGGGCCAAAAGCAAAGAGAAATGACGACGGAAGCAAATCCAGGGCGTTCGACAGGCCACTGGCTCCCGTCGCTGGCGCTCCGGGCTGGTCACATCGGCATCCCCAGCAGCATGCTCGCCAGCAGCATCGCGAGCATGCCGGCAAGCAACGGGATCACCAGACGACGCACCAGTTGCAGCGGGTTGACTTCGGCCAGCGCCGCACACGTCAAAGTGACAGCCGCCACTGGTGACACGGTGCGACCGGCCGCCGCCGCCAGCGATACCATCGCGCCCAGCCGCAGGGGATCATAGCCAACATAATGAGCCGGCTCGACGAAGAAACCAAAGAGGCTTTGCGTCGAAGCCATGCCCGAACCGCACAGCATGGCGAACGCCAGCGGCAACACCATCGCCGCCGGCACCAGCAAACCCGGATACGATTCCAGCAATACCCCCAATAGTTTCGCCAGGCCGATTTGCTTGACGCCCTCGCCGAAACAGCCGGCGCAGATAATCAGCGAGATAATGCGCGTAAAGGCGTAGCCGACGCCCTCGAAGAACGTCTCGGCGGTGTGGCGAACCCGCGAACGATCCGTCAAGGCGGCCGCCACGACGCCAATCAGCATCGCTGCGCCGATGAGCCGGCTATCGAAGACCGCTTGTCGTTCGGCCGCCGGGCCGTGAAAGTGTTCGACGTTCACCAACCAGGATGTGGGCACACGCAACAGACGGAACGGCTCCGGCAGCGCGGTCAAAAACAGCAGGGCGACCGGGACGAACGGCACGAGGGCTTTCAGGGGATTGATGCGAAACGTGGCGGAATCCGAGCCGCGACCGTGAGGGAGCGATTTTTCCGCTCCCTCACGGTCGTGGCTCGCCTTCGCCTCGGCACGCACACTCAGAAGCCAGAATACCACGACGGTCACGGTCAATTCGATGAGGAACAACGGCAGCGCGTGGGCCATCCAGCGGCCCTCCGTGATGGGTATCTTCGAGGCTTCGCTTACCGTGCGCACCTCGGGCGCTCCCGGATTCAGCAAATCGCCACCCAACGACGAACCGAGCAAGAGCGCCGCGCCCGTCGTGACGGGTGAGATTCGCGCCGCCCGCAGCAGCGGCACAAGGACCGCGCCGACCAATACCGCCGTACTCATCTGGCTGACGACGGGGATATTGACCAGCGCGCCGACGACGACGGTGCCCGGAATCAACAGGAAACGCACGCGGCGGATGGGACGGACAAGCAGATGCACGAGATGTTGATCGCAGCCGGTTTGCCGTAGTACGTAGACGAAACCGAGCGAGCAGCCAATGGGGATAACGAACTGGCCGTTGGTCAGTCCCATCAGGAACTTCTGCACGATGACTTCGACATGACCGGCCAGGCAGCCCAACCCCAGCGCGGCCAGCAGAAGGGCCAGACGTACATCGATTTGCCGGAGGATGGCCCAAACCGCGACGGCGATGACGATAAGACCCGCGAACAAAATCATGCAAAAAATCCGAAGCTCGAAATCCTCACCCGCTGCGCGGGAAATCCTCACCCGCTGCGCGGGAAATCCTCACCCGCTGCGCGGGAAATCCGAAATCCGAAATCCGAAATCCGAAGGAATAGCAAAAGCATAATATCAAAATAGAAAGTTCCCGAGTTGTTTCGGATTTTTGATTTCGCGTTTCGATTTCTTTCGGATTTCGGATTTCGGATTTCGGATTTCGGATTTCGGATTTCGGATTTCCCGCGCAGCGGGTGAGGATTTCCCGCGCAGCGGGTGAGGATTTGAGGATAAGGCGATGTCTTCCACCAATTCTGTCTCAAACGCTCGCCCCAGCAGTAGCGCCGACCGTGTCGCTTGGAATCTGGCGGACCTTTACGCCGGCGTGGACGATCCCGCCATCGATCGCGATCTCGACGCTGCCTTGAAACGGGCGCAGGCGTTCGAGGCCACCTATCGCGGCAAGATCGATGTACCCGCTGGCCCCTCGGCGGATGTCTTGCTCGTCGCCGTCCGCGAACTGGAAGGGCTGTTCGAGCAGATGGATCGACCGATCATCTACGCCAGCCTCGTGCATGCGGCCAAGACCGACGATGCCAAACACGGCGCATTGCTGGCACGTACGCGCGAGCAACGCACCGTCATCAACAAACACCTTATTTTCTTCGATCTGGAATGGGTCAAGGTCGGCGATGAGATTGTGCAGCGTTTGTTGGCCGCGCCGACGCTGGCGCGCTATCGTCATTATCTAGAGCAGAAACGCGCCTGGCGGCCGCACTATCTGAGCGAGCCGGAAGAAAAAATCCTCGAAGAAAAAAACGTCACCGGCCGGGCCGCCTTTGTTCGCTTGTTCGATGAAACCGTGGCATCGATGCGCTTTCCGTTCGCGCACGGTGGGCGTGATGAATCGTTGTCCTTGCAGCAGATCAACGCCTTCCTGTACGACGCCGACCGCGGCGTGCGACAGGCGGCCGCCGCCGGACTGACACGCGGCTTGCAGGACCATGCCCACCTGCTGACCTACCTCATGAATACGCTCGTTCTCGATCATCGCTCCGATTGCAACCTGCGTCACTTCGATAGTCCGATGGGGCCGCGTCACCTGGCCAACGAGATTAGCGATCGCGTCGTCGATGCCCTGCTGACCGCGACCGAGCGCTATCATGGCACCGTACAGCGTTATTATCGGCTCAAGGGCAGGCTGCTGGGTCTCGATCAATTGGCCGATTACGATCGCTATGCTCCGCTGTTTGCCGATATGCCGGCCTGCGATTGGCCGACGGCACGCAGCATCGTGCAGGAGAGCTACGAGGCGTTCAGCCCGCGCGCCGGCGGCATCATCCGCGAGTTTTTCGACAAAAACTGGATCGACGCCGAGCTGCGCGACGGCAAACGCGGCGGCGCCTTCAGCAGCAGCACGGTGCCGAGCGCGCATCCGTACATCCTGATGAACTTCACCGACAAGCTGCGCGACGTGATGACGCTGGCTCACGAACTCGGTCACGGTCTGCATCAATATCTCTCGCGCGATGTCGGATATTTGCAGTGCGATACTCCCTTAACGACGGCGGAGATGGCCAGTGTGTTTGGCGAGATGCTGACGTTTCAGCGTTTGCAACAGCGCTATCCTGAACCGCGTATCCGTCTCGCCATGTTGTGCAGCAAGATCGAGGACAGCTTCGCCACGGTGTTTCGGCAGGTGGTGTTGACGCGCTTCGAGCAAGCGCTGCATCAGGCTCGCCACGAGCGCGGCGAATTGACGACGGAGCAGATTAACGAATTGTGGATGGCGGCGAATCGACCGATGCACGGCGAAGTCGTGCGGCTGACCGGCGATTACGGCTGGTGGTGGATGTACATCGGTCATTTCGTGCATGTGCCGTTCTATTGCTACGCCTACTCGTTCGGTGAACTGCTGGTGCTGGCGCTGGTGCAGAAATACAAGCAAGAAGGCGCGGCGTTCGTGCCGCGTTATCTGGAACTGCTGTCGGCGGGCGGCTCCGATGCGCCGCATGTGTTGCTGGGCAAACTTGGCGTTGATGTGAATGATCCGGCCTTCTGGGAGTTGGGATTGCGCTTGCTCGATGGCATGGTTTCGGAGGCGGAAGAGTTGGCGGGGCGTGTCTGAGCCGCCTCGAAATGCGCAGCCATCGGTTCAAGGAACCACGAGGACGGTGCCGAACTGACGAAGGTGCTGATCGAAGCTAAATGCCTTGGTCAAACCGAGTTTTTCCATCACGACTTTGCTGGTGCAGTCCGTAAAACTCCAATCCTTGTCCGCATAGTCATGGAAAATCTCCCAAGCCTTACGGATGTCGCTCTCCGTTAGGAAATACACGGTTGCTAGACGGCCGCTGAACAACTGCTCGCCCAAGGCTGCTGCGCGTGCCGGCTCCCTCCGCACGCGTAGCAGTGTCAGCGTCTCGTCGATCAAATAATCGGTCGTGAGTAGCGGTTCCCGGTTCTGTTTCAGCCATGCAGATGCGGCGGCGTGATTGGCGTCCCAGGGGACGACGCTGGCAAACCAGGCGCCGGAATCGGTCAGGATCATCGCGCTCCCCGATCCCCGTAGAGGACTTGATCGTGATCGCGGCTGGTAAACGGGTCGCCGACGGCCGACGGCAATGCCGCGATGGTCGCCAAGATGTCTGAAGCTTGAGGAGTGCTGATTCCTTGAGGTGATTGAAGGACGATAACTTCGACTTGCGTCCCTTCTTCCAGGGGCAAGGGCACGGAGGGACGCAGCAACCCTCCTTCATAGACTGCGGTAAAGTGAGCCGTCATGGGGCATCCTCCGGTACTTGTATGAGAGACAACTCATGGTTTCTCTGGGCATCGTCGTACTCGTCCATGTCCTCCTACCACGCCTACTTGCCCGTCTCTCCGGCGAGAGCGTGAAGTTCCTGGCGAACTCTCTCTTATGGTATCTCCTCCATGGAATCGTCGCCACGGGTTCCTATCGCTTTCTCCGCTTCCCATTTTTACGCCAGCCAAGCGCCTTATCCTTATCCAGAACGGCTGTCGGCGGGCGGCTCCGATGCGCCGCATGTGTTGCTGGGCAAACTTGGCGTTGATGTGAATGATCCGGCGTTTTGGGAACTGGGATTGCGTCTACTCGACGGTATGGTTTCGGAAGCCGAGGAATTGGCACACGCAGTCGGCTCGCAGCGGTAGTTTGCAGCGCATTATCGATAAAACGGAGAGGATGTGCGGAAATAAGCATGAATCTCAACGTCCGCCTCTAGCAGAGCCGGAGCGTACTTTATAGGATAGTGCCGTTCCCAAATCACGCTCTCGGAAATGCAGGAACCACAAAGATGAAACTTGTCGTCAACGGAAAGTTGGCGAGTCGATTTGGCCACTGTTTTTCCTACTTTAAGGAGATTTTATGAGCGCTAATTGGAAGAATCGTTTGCCGATGGTACTTGCGGCCGGCATGGTGATGATCGCCCTGATCGTCATGACTCGCTATCAGCCGGCGAGGGCGGAGCGATTGGCCGAACCGGCCTCCGGTCCGCGCTACTCCGTTGTCGAGACCGAGGGCCATAATTTGCTGGTCACCGATAACGCCGCCAACAAGCTTTACTTTTACACCGTCGATAAGGACAAGCCGGTCGGCTCGCCCTTGAAGCTCCGCGCTTCGCTAGACCTCAGCAAAGTCGGCGAGGCGGAGATCAACATCAAGAAGCACGAAGTGCAGAAGTAGGCGAGCCACGGCGAGCGCCGGCTCACGCGAGCCGGTACCCGCCGTGGTCCATTCACCCGAAAGGAACTTCCATGAGCAACATCCTGAAAATACTGGGTGGGCTGGCAATCCTGCTGGGGTTGATGCAGCTGGGGACGGCGCAAGCCCAGTTCGCGGGGGCGGCCGGTTACAACCCGTACACCGGCTATGGCGGCCGTGCGGCGACGGGCTATAACCCGTACACGGGCACCCGTGGTGCCGGCCAAAATTCTTACAACGCGTATACAGGCACCCGAAGCCAGAGCCGGAGCTATTACAACCCCTACACGGGTAGATCCGCTTCCGCTCAGCGTGCCTACAACCCGTACACTGGAAGGTCCGGCTACCGCTATAGCTATCGACGCCGATGATACCTCGTGCAGCAACCACCAGCACACGGCAGAGGTTGCCCATCATGTCTCGAATTCTTTTGCTCGCCGTCCTCGCGATGGGCGCGTTTGCCGCCACCTTCGGACTGGTGAAGCTCCTCCAACACGACTCCGCGCCTCCGGGTATGGTCCGGATACCCGGAGGCGCGTTCAGCATGGGCACCGATTCGGAACTCGGCTGGCCGGATGAGAAGCCGGCCCATCGAGTGCGTGTGGACGCCTTCTGGATGGATGAGACCGAGATCACCAATGCCCAGTTCCGCCAGTTCGTCGAGGCAACGGGGTATGTCACCACGGCCGAGAAACCACCCGACGCCGAGGAAATCTTGCGCCAACTGCCGCCCGGTACGCCCTCGCCAACCGAGGAAAAACTGGTTCCCGCGTCGTTGGTGTTCACACCGACGGACGGGCCGGTACCTTTGAAGGATTTCTCTTTGTGGTGGAAGTGGACGCCCGCCGCCGACTGGCGGCATCCGGAGGGACCGGGTAGCAACCTCGACGGCAAGGACGATCATCCCGTCGTTCACGTCTCCTGGTTCGATGCGGCCGCCTTTGCGAAGTGGGCCGGCAAACGTCTGCCGACCGAAGCCGAGTGGGAGTTCGCGGCGCGCGGCGGTCTGGAAGGCAAATCCTACGTCTGGGGCGACGAGAAACCGTCCGACACGGCCATCTTCGCCAACATCTGGCAAGGTGAGTTTCCGCACAAGAACACCGCCGCCGATGGCTACGAGCGGACCGCGCCGGTCAAGTCGTACCGAGCCAACGGTTACGGTCTGTACGACATGGCCGGCAATGTCTGGGAATGGTGTGCCGACTGGTATCAGCGCGATCTTTATCGCCGGCGGGCCAGCCAAGCGATGACCGTCAACCCAACCGGCCCGCCACGAAGCGCGGACCCGGCGCGGCCCTTCACACCGCAGCGCGTGCAGCGCGGCGGTTCGTTTCTGTGCCATGACAACTATTGTTCCCGCTATCGGCCTAGTGCCCGACACGGGTGCAGCCCGGATACGGGCATGTCGCATGTGGGGTTCCGTTGCGTGAAGACGCTGCCGAAGAAATGAAACGCGGAAGAGAGGCAATCCTCGGACGGGCATCGTATGCCCGTTTGACTTCATCATTGCTACAGCAGGAGAGACAGGATGCTGAAAAGCACGAAGATTCAGATGCTGCTTGTGCTTGTCACCGGCGCATCGATCGGCTATGCCGCGGCATCGGGCAAGTACAACCCGTTCCAGAAAGCCGATGCCGCCCCTCCAAATAAGTCCGACTTGCCGAGTCGGATCCACGACACCCAGGCGGAGGATACGTCCGCGTGTTGCCCGAATGGAGCGAGAAAGGGCCAGCTATTCGCGATGGCGGACCCGAAGGTGAAAGCCGCTGTCGCCAGGGCCGAGGGCAACGGCAAGAAGCCGAACATCGTCTTCATCATGGGCGATGACGTTGGCTGGTTTAATATCGGTGCCTACCACCGGGGCATCATGTCCGGCAAGACGCCCAACCTCGACAAGCTGGCCTCCCAGGGCATGTTGTTCACCGACTATTACGCCGAGGCGAGTTGCACGGCGGGCCGAGCCAACTTCATCACCGGCGAATTGCCGATTCGCACGGGCCTGACCACGGTGGGACAGGCGGGATCTCCCCTGGGCATGCCGGCGCAGGCTCCCACCATCGCCACCGTGCTGAAGTCGATGGGTTATGCCACGGGCCAGTTCGGTAAAAATCATTTGGGCGACCGAAACAAGTTTCTCCCGACGCTCCACGGCTTCGATGAATTCTTCGGCTATCTGTATCACCTCGACGCGATGGAAGACCCGGCTCACCGCAATTACCCTCAGGAGCTAAAGGACAAGGTCGGGCCTCGGAACATGCTTCACTGCTGGGCCACCGACAAGGACGACGCAACCGAGCAACCGCGCTGGGGTAAAATCGGCAAACAGAAGATCGAGGACGCTGGCACGCTCTATCCGAAGCGGATGGAAACCGTGGACGACGAAATTCTCGACCATGCGCTCAAGTTCGCCGAGAAAGCTCGCAAGGACAACAAGCCGTTTTTCCTGTGGCTCAACCCGACGCGAATGCACGTCGTCACACATCTGTCCGAGAAATATCAATCACTCCGCAATTCTAAAAATGGCTGGAGCATCCAGGAAGCCGGCATGGCGCAACTGGATGACGTTGTCGGCTCCGTTATGAAGTACCTCAAGGATAATGGCCTTGAGGAGGACACGATTATCGCCTTTTCGACGGATAACGGCGCCGAAAACTTTACCTGGCCGGATGGCGGTCAAACCCCGTTTGCCGGCGGCAAGGGAACGGCGCTCGAAGGCGGCTTCCGCGTGCCCGCCATCCTTCGCTGGCCGGGCAAGGTTCCGGCGGGCCGGGTAGAGAACGGTATTTTCTCCGGGCTGGACTGGTTCCCAACCTTCGTCGCGGCTGCCGGCAACCCCAACATCGCCGAGGAACTCAAGAGGGGCAAGGAACTCGGCGACCGCAAATATAAAGTGCATCTCGACGGTTACAATCAGATGGATCTGATCACCGGCAAGGGTCCGTCGAAGCGCCATGAAATCTTCTATCTGACGGAATCCACCCTGAGCGCGGTGCGGATCGATGACTACAAATACCGTTTCACCGATCAGCCCAACGGCTGGCTTGGCGCCACCGAGAAGGTGGATTGGCCGATGATCACGAATCTTCGCCTTGATCCGTTCGAGCGAACGGGGTTGCCCAATGGCAAGGGTGGGTCACTCGCTTTTTACAACTACTTCGTGTACGAGTTCTGGCGTTTCGTGTTCGTGCAACAAGAAGTGGGCAAGGCCGCCAAGACGATGATCGAGTTCCCGCCGATGCAAGCGGGCGCGAGCTTCAACATGGAGGCGGTCAAGAAACAGATCGAGGCGGCGATCCAAAAGCACCACGGGCAATAAATCGTCGATCCGAGCGAGCGCCGATTCGGATGGTGCTGGAGGGGTCGCCGGCCTTCAGAGCGTTTCGTCGTTCAGGCCGGCGACCCCTCCAGCACACGCTGCCCCGGCTACTTCATCGCCTTCAGTTCGAAGCGATGCGCCGTGGGCTGCGCCTTCTTATAAATCGCTTCTTGCATCGTCTGAATCTTCTCCATGCGTTTCTTCAATTCGGCGGGCTTGCGTTCCTTGACCACGTCCGCGAGCCAGGACGGTGCGTTGAACATGACCACGCTACGGAAGCGGTCGTGAACGATGTTGTTCTTGGTGGTAATCATCCGCAGCACCTCCTGCCCCTGATCGAACAGCGGACCGGAAGCGAGATTGCCGAGGTTGACGCCCTTGCTCAGTTCCTCAACCGTGTACTCACCGGCCTTTTTGCCGTCGATGCTCAACGCATATTTGCCGGCGTTCAATCCCGCCACCTTCAGGCCATAGTAATTGAGATCCTTGAGTTGATTGACGTAGGGCAGAATGCCGCGCCAGTCCGGCTGAATGGGCATCGGCAAGGCCTCATCGGTGCGCGAAAACGAAATGCTGTCGGAGGTGACGTTCAGTTCCTCAATGTGGCAATGAACCGGCTTGGCCTTCTTGGCGGTCGTGTCGATTTCCACATCGCTAACGACGGCGGGTGCCTGCAAGCCGACAAGAATGGTATGGGCCATCAGCAGACCACCGGCGCCGTTGGTGTGGACGGCATCGGGAAAAGGATGAACCTTGGCGTCATCCGCCGCCATCTTGTCCATCACCTTGCGCGTCACGGCATATTGATCGACGAAGGGAAGGTTGTACTTTTCGGCCAACTCCTTGAGGGGTGCGTAAAACTTTTTCTGTGTCTCCAAATAGACGGGCAGATTTTGCTGCATGGGGCGTGCGCGGACTTCGACGGCGTTGGGCGAGATGAGGGCGACGCGCACGCCGGCCTTCTTCGCCGCCTTGAGCATGTCCTCGGTTTTTTGGATATACTGCGCGGCTCGTTTGGGATCGAACCCGCCGTAGCCGCCGTCGTTCATACCGAAGTCGATGGTGAGGGCGGTTGGCTTCTCGGCCAAAACATGCTGGGCGAAGCGATTGGCGCCGCCGGTGGCCGTGTCGCCGCCAATGCCGGCGTTAATGAAGGTCATTCCGCCATTGGGGAAATGCGTCGTCAGATACAGTTCGATGTAGCTCGAATACTGATACTGCTCGGTAATACTGTCGCCAAGGAAGACGATGCGATCGCCCTTGTGGAAGAAGAAGGTGTCCTTCGTCGCATCCGCCGCGACGAGCGGCGTCGAAACGAGGACCAGCGAGAGCAGGGACAGATACGGTGTACTGCGGTGCATGGTAGGGTCTCCGGTGGGTTGATCCAGACACACGTTCTAACCGATCCGCACCACGGCGGCAAACATTTTGGCCAATCCGTAGCGTCAGCAAGGGAACCCTTGCTGACGCTACGGACTGGCCATTCATGGTGTTATCGCCCCTAAGGGATAGCGCTCGAACACCACGTAACCCGCAGCTTCCATGCCCAGACGTTGATACGTCTCGCGGGCGGCATGATTCTCGCGCTCCACGTACAGCCGTAGACCGATCACTTCCGGCTCCGCCCGCGCCGCCTGCAACACATGGTCGAAGAGAGCGCGAAAAACTCCTCGCCGTCTGGCCTCATGACGGACATACACGCTCTGAATCCACCAAAACCAGCCATTACGCCAATCGCTCCATTCGGTCGTGTACATGATCTGGCCGACAGGGAAACCATCCTCCTCGGCGACAAAATAGACACTCTTGCGCGGATCGGCCAATCCCGTGGCGACGCCGGCGGCGAGCAAGGCCGAATCGAGTGCTTTGCCCTCGCTCTCCTGGGCCAGCAAACGGTTGAACTCGACGACGATGGCGGCATCGGCGGGAACGGCTCGACGGATCGATAGCGGCATGGTTGCCTCATAGAATGAAACTTCGTAGGTTTTCCTTCCACCAACCGTTGCGTCGTTCGCGGAGCGGACAGCGAGGCACGAAAGGGCGTCGGCGATGGACCTGAGTTGTTATATCCGCGACATCCCCGATTTCCCCAAACCTGGGATCGTCTTCAAGGACATCACACCCCTGCTCGCCGAGCCGCGCGCCTTCCAGTACGCCATCGATCAAATGGTGGACCATTATCCGGCTGCGAATGTCGATGTGGTGGCGGCCGCCGAGGCGCGTGGGTTTCTGCTGGCTGCGCCGCTGGCGTTGCGGTTGAGCAAACCGCTGGTCCCGCTGCGCAAACCCGGCAAGCTGCCGCATCGGACGTACTCGCTGCGCTACGACCTGGAATACGGCAGCGCCGAGTTACAAGTCCATACGGATGCCCTGACGCCCGGAGCGCGCGTGCTGCTCGTCGATGACCTGCTGGCGACCGGCGGCACCATGGAAGCGAGTTGCCGGTTGATCGGCAAGGCCGGCGGAGAGGTGATTGGTTGCGCGTTCCTCGTCGAGTTGGATTTTTTGCACGGCCGCGACAAACTGCGTCCGCATGAAGTATATAGCCTGATTCGCTATTAACGGTTTGCCCGCTAGCCCGCAGCGCCAGCAAGGCTGTCCCTTGCTGGCGCTGCGGGCTGGCAAAGCGGGCCCCCAATCAACCTGCGAGCTTGCCATGCCCGAACAAATCCGCTGTCCTGAGTGTAGTGCGACCTTGCGTGTGCCGGAAACGCTGCTGGGCAAAAAGGTAAAATGTCCCAAGTGCCAGACGACGTTTACCGCCGAAATGGATGCGCCCGCCGAACCGGATGAAGGCATCGTCAACGAGCCGGCTCCGTCCGCGTCGCGGCGTCGGCCCTCGCCGCAGGAGGAGGTCGAAGACGAACCGCCTTACGAGGACGAGGAAGATGAAGATCGCCCGCGCCGTCGCGGTCGGCGCGGTGGACGAAGGTCGGCCGTGGCGGCATCAATGGTAGCGGGACCGGCCATTTCCTTGATGGTCGTGGCAGGTTTGGCCATCGCTCTCGGCCTCCTCGGATTGATGTTGAACCTCCTCGGCACGGGTATGATGGCGGCCGGCGGACAGGCCAAGCAAGGCGATGTGGCCCTCAACGCCGTCACGGGCATCGGCAGTTCCATCTTCGCGCTCTGTTATTGGAGCCTCGTCATGGTTGGAGCGATCAAGATGAAAAATCTCTCCAGTTACGGCTTGGCCATGACAGCCTGTATCGTGGCCATGTTGCCTTGTAGCGCCTGCTGCCTCCTGGGACTGCCTTTCGGCATCTGGGGACTTGTCGTGATTAACAATCCAGATGTCAAGAACGCATTTTCGTGACCTTCTCGATGGGACAGAGATATGATCGACTTCGACAAATCGGGCGGCCTAGTTCCGGCCATCGCGCAGGATGCCGACACCGGGGCCGTACTCATGCTGGCGTGGATGAACCGCGAAGCCTACGAGGAAACCCTGCGGACGCGGCGGGCCGTGTATTTCAGTCGCAGCCGCAATCGCCTGTGGCGCAAGGGCGAGGAGAGCGGCCATTTTCAGGAAGTGCGTGACATCCTCGTCGATTGCGACGCCGATACGATTTTGCTCAAGGTGCATCAAATCGGCGGCGCGGCCTGCCATGAGGGTTACGCCAGTTGCTTCTTCCGCCGCGTGGAAGGAGATGAAGTGAAAGTGATCGCCGAAAAAGTATTCGATCCGAAGCAGGTCTACAAAAAATGAGTTCACCGATCCTTAAACTCGGTATTCCCGCAGGCAGTCTGCAAGAGGCGACGGCGCGCCTGTTCGCTCGGGCCGGCTACAAAATCACCTACGCCAGTCGCAGTTATTATCCGACCATCGACGATCCCGACATTCAGTGTACGCTGATCCGCGCCCAGGAGATGCCGCGCTACGTCGAGGATGGTTCGCTCGATTGTGGGCTGACCGGCTACGATTGGATTTTGGAGAATGACGCCAAAGTCAAGGAAGTGGCCGAATTGGTTTTCAGCAAGGTGAGTCGGCGGCCGGTGCGCTGGGTGCTGGCCGTGCCCAACGATTCGCCGATCCGCGAGGTGAAGGATCTGCAAGGCAAACGCATCGCCACCGAGGTTGTCAGTCTAACACGCCGCTGGCTGGCCGAGCGCGGCGTGACGGCTCATGTCGAATTCAGTTGGGGAGCGACGGAAGTGAAGCCGCCGCGTTTGGCCGACGCCATCGTGGAAGTGACGGAGACCGGCAGTTCGCTGCGGGCCAACAATCTGCGCATCGTCGAGGAACTGCTACAAAGCACGACGCGCTTCATCGCCAACGAGCAAGCCTACACCGATGCGTGGAAGCGCGAGAAGATGGATGACATCGTGTTGATGCTACAAGGCGCGATGGCTGCGGAGGGCAAGGTCGGGCTGATGCTAAACGTGCGGCAGGCAGACTTGCCCGCCGTCCTTCAGATTCTGCCGGCACTGAAAAACCCGACGATTTCCGCGCTGTCCGATTCCAATTGGATCGCCGTCAACACGATCCTCGATGAAAGCATCGTCCGTCATATCGTGCCCAAGCTCAAGCAGGCGGGAGCTTGCGGGATCGTCGAGTACCCGCTGAACAAGATTATCGAGTAGCGAGCGGGGAACATAATCCCCCCCTCCCGATTACGTTTCGCGGCGACCTTCGCGAAACGTAAACGGGAGCCGTCGCGTTCAATAACATGGCAGGAGGGAACACGATCGCGCCGCTGGAGAGATCACCATGACCGCGCAAGCCAAGTTCACCAATCGGCTCAGCCACGAAACCAGTCCCTACTTGCGACAGCACGCCCATAATCCCGTGGACTGGTATCCCTGGGGACCGGAGGCGCTGGAGCGCGCCCGGCAACTCGATCGCCCCATTTTCCTCAGCATCGGCTACTCGGCCTGTCACTGGTGCCATGTGATGGAGCATGAGAGTTTTGAGAATGAAGAGATCGCTAAAATCCTCAATGACAACTTCATCAGCATCAAGGTCGATCGCGAGGAGCGGCCGGACCTCGATCAGATTTACATGGCGTCGGTGCAGATGCTGACGGGTTCGGGCGGTTGGCCGATGTCGGTGTTTCTCACGCCGGACTTGCAGCCATTCACCGGCGGCACTTATTTCCCGCCGGACGATCGCTATGGCCGGCCCGGCTTCAAGCGGTTGCTGTTGCACATCGTGGAAGTATGGACCACACGCCGCGCCGATGTCAATGAGGCCGCCTCGCAAATCACCGGACATTTACAGGATCTCGGCCGACTCGACACGGAGGAAGGCGAACTCGATGCCTCGCTGCTGCGACAGGCGGCGAGCGGATTGTCGCGCTCGTTCGATGCGCGGAACGGTGGCTTTGGCCAGGCACCCAAATTTCTGCATTCGATGGACCTACGGCTGTTGCTGCGCTGCTGGCGGCGCTTCGACGATCCGCATGCCTTGGAGATGGTCCGCGTCACCCTCGATCACATGGCGATGGGCGGCATCTACGATCATCTCGGCGGCGGTTTCGCACGCTACAGCACCGACGAACGCTGGCTGGTGCCGCACTTCGAGAAAATGCTCTACGATAACGCCTTGCTCGTGCCCTGCTACCTGGAGACGTTTCAGGCGACGGGTGAACCGATTTATCGCGAGACCGCCGAGGAGACGCTGAGTTGGGTGTTGCGCGAGATGACCAGTCCCGATGGTCCCTTCTACAGCACGCTCGACGCCGACAGCGAGGGCGAGGAAGGCAAGTTTTACGTCTGGTCGGCGGTGGAAATCGAGCAAATTCTCGGCAAGGATGATGTCGAGCTTTTCAACGCCGTTTACGGCGTCGAGCCGGAAGGCAATTGGGAGCATGGACACAACATCCTGCATCGCGTCAAGACGTTCGCGCAGTATGCGCGGCTCAACGGCCTGAGCGAAACCGACCTGCGCGGCCGACTCGATAGATGTCGTCGCAATCTGTTTGAAGTGCGCGGCAAACGTATCTGGCCGGGCCGCGATGAAAAGACGCTGACCTCGTGGAATGGTCTGATGATTGGCGCATTGGCGCAGGCGGCGCAGGTGTTGGACCGTGCCGATTATGCCGACGCCGCCGCGCGCGCCGCCGACTTCATTCTAACTCGCATGCGCACTCCCGACGGCCGGCTGTTGCGTACCTGGAGCGCCGGTTCCGAGCCGAAACTGAATGCGTATCTCGAAGATTATTCGTTCCTGCTCGATGGTTTGGTATCGCTGTACGAGGCGACGTTCGCGCCACGCTGGATCGAGGCGGCTCTAGATCTGGCCGAGATGATGATCGATCAATTCTGGGACACGGCCGACGGCGGATTCTTCTACACCGGACGCAATCACGAAGCGCTGATCGCGCGCGGCAAAGATCCGCACGACAACGCCATTCCCTCCGGCAACGCCATGGCCGTGACGGCGCTCTTGCGGTTGGTGAAACTGACGGGGCGCATGGATCTACAAGAGAAAGCAGAGACGACACTGCGACTATATCGCGGCTTGCTCGGCAGTCATCCGCTCGCGGCAGGACAGATGCTTCTGGCGCTGGATTTTCATCTGGGGCCTGTTCAAGAGATCGCGATTGTCGGCGATCCGTCCGCCGAGGACACACGCCGTGTGCTGCGAATCATTCGCGGCGCATTCCAACCCCATCGCGTGGTGGCGCTGAAGCCGCCTACCAGCCCGCAGCGCCAGCAAGGGACAGACAAGACACGGGAGGAACTGTTGCCGCTGTTGGCCGACAAGACCTCACAAGGTGTAGTGACGGTGTACGTTTGTCAGAACTTCACCTGCCAGGCGCCGCTGATTGGGGTGGAGGCGATTGAAGCGGCTCTGTCCGGCCCGAAGGAATAATTGCCGGTCTGCTATCGAGAATGATCCGGCATCAAGGACTTGCGAGTGGTTGGAGTAACGCGACGACCGCAGACAACACCCGCGCGAACGCAGCCGAGGTGAGGACACCGACTGAGCGAACCAATAATCCGGTGTGAGCGGTAAACAATTTGCCAGGTCGAGCGAAGCTGGCCACCAGTAAAGCACCCGATGCGAAGTCCAGAGCATCCAGCGGCACCGCCACCGGATCACCGTAAGGACTGCTCGTGATCTGACACAGCACCCAGTCGCCTCGCCCGGCATCGGCCAGACACACAGCTGGCCGTACCTTAGATTGTGACAGGTCCGAGAATGGGAACGGTACGAGAACTACTTCCCCGGTTGTAGGTGTGACCACGCCGCCTCCTCCTCTGGCCGTAACCAGTCCGCCGCCAAAGCCGCTTCCGCAAGAAGCGCGGCCTCACCCGGTATCACGGCCGGTTCTTCCAACACCGTCACCAAAGCTCGCCTGGGGCCATCAATGTGAACTTCACCAAGCAAGCGAACCTGACCGGCGGCATCAACGACCGCTTCGACTGTTTGAATCATAGGATACCTCCGCATTTATTCTACCCAACTGCGGACGCATTGCGCAGGCCGCTTCACTCAATACCGCCCCCTGTTTCAGCGGCCGATGAGAGGCTGCCCAAAAAAGCCATGATGCGGCAGCGGTTAGATGTAGGTATAATATCCCTGTGGAATCTCTCCACGGCCCCGCGCCGCATTGATGGGCTTGATAACGGCGCCTGAAAGGATGAGTGATTTCAAATTGCGTCAGGCCATTGCGCTCGAAGCCGCGCGCCTGATGTACGAACGTGTCGAATCCGAATACTTCACCGCCAAGCGCAAGGCCGCCAAACGCCTGTGCCGCCGCGATGTCAAACCCAAAGATCTCCCTTCCAACGCCGAGATTCGCGAGCAGATTCAACTCTTCGCGCGCATGCACGAAGGCGACAAACGTACCGAGCATTTGCGCGAGATGCGTCTCGAAGCGCTGCGTCTGATGCGTTTGCTCGCTACCTTTCGACCGCGACTCATCGGCAGCGTGATGACCGGACACGTCCGCAAAGGCTCCGACATCGATTTGCACCTGTTCAGCGACAGTCCCGCACTCATCACCGATCTGCTCGAACAGGCCGGCTGCCAGTACGATCTTGAACGCAAGCAAGTCGTCAAGCACGGCGAGGCCCGCGTATTCACGCATATTCACGTCTATGACCGCTTCAATTTTGAACTGACTGTGTATCCCGAAGACAAGGCTCATTACGTGTTCAAAAGCTCGATCACCGGCAAGGCCATCGAGCGTGCTTCGATTCGAGAATTGGAGGAGTTGTTGGACCGCGAATATCCGGGACTGAATCTCGACGAGGAGATACGCGCGGCGGAATCCGAGGTCGATCCGTATCCGCTGTTCCGCATGCTGTTGTTGCCGTTGGAGAATGTGCAAGGATCGCCGGTGTATCATCCCGAAGGCGACGTGTTGTATCATTCGCTTCAGGTGTTCGAGCTGGCGCGCGATCGGCGGCCTTACGATGAGGAGTTTCTGCTGGCGGCCCTGCTGCATGACGTGGGCAAGGGACTCGATCGAAGCAACCATGTCGAGGCGGCCTTGCAAGCGCTTGATGGCCTCATCACTGAGCGGACGCGGTTTCTCATCGAGCATCACATGCACGCGCATGACTATCGCGATGGCAAACTCGGGTTCCGGCTGCGCCGCGAGCTGGAGGCGTCGCCGGACTTCGAGGAACTGATGCTGCTGCACGAATGCGACATGGGTGGCCGCGTGCCGGGGGCGGTGGTGGGCACGGTCGATGAGGCGCTCGACTTTCTGCGCGAACTGGAACGCAGCAATGGCGAATGAGGAATTAACCACAGAGGCACAGAGAATACAGAAATGAGCCAACAAAGGGTACAACGATGACGTTTGCCCTATCGATTGTTTATTTCAATTCTTTTTTTTTCTCTGCGTCTCTGTGCCTCTGTGGTTAGTTACTCTTTTTCATCAGGAGGAGGCACAATGCTCGACGAACTGCTGGCGGGCTATCCGGTGGTGGTGCGGCAGGCGGTCGTTTGGGGCGCTATGGACTCGTATCGCCACGTCAATAACGTGGTGTATTTCCGTTATTTCGAGAACGCTCGCTTGGAATATGTCCGTCGTCTCGGCTGGCCCGCCTTCGAGCAAGAAACCGGCATCGGTCCCATTCTGGCCTCGACGCGGGCACGCTTTCGGCGAGCGTTGACCTACCCCGATACCATCGCCATCACCGCGCGGCTGGGCACGCTCGGCGAGGATCGCTTTACGCTGGAGCATCGTATTTTCAGCGAGCAACTGGGTGAACTGGCCACCGAGGGCGAAGGGGTTGTCGTTACATTTCATTATGGACGCGGCGAAAAGGTGCCGGTGCCCGAAGAAATTCGCCGGCGCATCGCCGCCCTGGAAAGCGGCGCATGGCCGGCATAATCCTCCCGTTTACGTTTCGCGCGAAACGTAAACGGGAGGGAGTGGATCTTATGCTAGGGCGCATAGGGAGCTTGCATAAACGGAGGCGCTGCCGGTGAGATCGGTATGCCTGTGTACGACGGTTCATCCTTGTCGTAGTACATGAAGAAATCGCGCGGACTGCGGGCATAAGGATGCGTGGGGAACGTCGGCGAACCAGCAGGGCCGCCGGGACCACCAGGACCGCCGGGACCGCCGGGACCGCAGCGCGGCGGCGGCGGTCCCGGCACCATGCCCTGGAATGGCCCATACGGCGGCCGGACACAGTGGCTTGGACCGTAGATCATGCCGCAGCAGTTGGCCCAGTAGTAACCGGGATTACACATGTCGGGCGCTTGCGGGATCGGCGGATAATAACAGCCGCATTGCGGGGCTGCCTGAGCCAGACTCGCGCCAAGGGCGAGACCCAGGAAGGTGCCGAACAACAGACGACATCCTTTCATCGCGACTCCTTTCGTGAGGGAAGTTCCCGCCGAAGGCAGCAAAGACCTTTCGGCATTGGAGCCTACCCCACGAACGAGGAACCGGCGCGGGATGGCACACACTTCGACGAGAATTTTCACGACGATCGCGCGGACGGCGCGGAAAATGCGCGATGTGAGGAGCAATGACAAGAGGCCGACGTCCGCTTGCGCGAGCGCCGGCCCCAGGGCACGGATAGCGGATGTCGAATCGATCGCTTAATACCCGCCCGGCCCAGGCATCATCCCAGGCATCATGCCAGGACCGCCGGCGCAACCGGGGCCGGTCGGAGGGCCACCCGTGCAATTGTTGGGAGCCGCCCACTGCATGCCGGGAACCACGAAGACCGGAGCATAGTTGATGCGGCCACAGCAGCCGCCGCCCGGACCACCGCCGCAACCGGCGTTGATCTGGTAGCCGTGGTTCTTGTAGTAAGCCACCCAGTCGATGTGATCCAGGGCACAGTAGTAGTTCTTGAGAGCGTCATAATAGTCGTGCCAAAACTTCTGCAAGCGTTCCTCTTCGGGCGTGAGGCACTTGTAGCGCTTGGCGAAGATGTTCCAGCAGGGTTGATAGCCGCTATAGCCCAAGGCACCCCAGCTGGCGTGAGAGGCGCTGGTACTCAGGGCCAGTCCCAGCACGGCGCACGCCATCAAGCCGATCCGTTTCATCGCGACTCCTTTCACAGGGAAGACCCCATTGCGTTCACGGGAGTAACCGGGGGCGGTCCATCGTCCCCTTTATCCGATACCCGTGCGGGGGTGAGTGTAACGCGATGCGGCCTTGTCTTTCCTAGCAGCGCCGCATCCGGCACAATTAGAATCGACCGCCACGCCAAAGAAGTGCGGTAAAAACGCCAGGTCTATCCGCAGGCGGACCTTGCCTTTTGAGCAGATCCGGCATAACCGGCAAACTTTCGCGCGGATGCGCAGAGCGCCTGAGTTGACGCCAGTTGCGGTTTCGCGCCAAGAGACACTAACTTTTTTGCCAGCCCGCAGCGTCAGCAAGGGATTCCCTTGACGCTGCGGGCTGGCAAATCATTGGGTTCTCAGCGCAGCAAATCGCGCTCGACACGTTCGATCAGTTCACGCACGCGGATGCGCCGTTGACCGAGGGCCAGCTCGGAATCGGTGTCGAACCACTGGCGTACTTTTTTCTCGGCGGCGACGGCCGTGCTGTGATTGCGGCCACCGAAGTGCTTGCCGATCTCGCTGTACGATGCGGCCGTGTGTTTGCGCGATAGGAACATGGCCACCATGCGCGGATGGCTCACCGCCCACGCACGTCCCTTCGATTGAAGTACGCCGTTGTCGAGTCGCAGAACGCCGCACACCGCGCGATCAATGTCGGCCAGCTGCACGACACGAACCGCATGGCGGAGTAGATCGGCCAACGCCTCACGCACCAGCAGAACATCCACGCGCCGCCCCGTGACGCGGCTGTAATGGCGGACGCTGTGCAGCGCGCCTTCCAGTTCGCGGACGTTGCCGCGCAGTTGGCTCGCCAGGAATTTCAGCACTTCGTCGGGCAGCGGCGTCTCTCCCTTGAGCGATGATTTACCGCGCAGAATCTCCAACCGTGTGACGGCGTCGGGCGGCGTCAACCCCCAGATGACACCGCCGAGCAAACGGTCGGTCAATTCCGGCGTGAAATCGTCGGCCAAACGCGGATGACAATCGCATGTCAGCACCATCTGCCGGCCGTCCGCTTGCAGGGCGTCGAAGGTGTGCAGAAACTCTGCCTGCGTCGCGCGCTTGGAGGCCAGGAAGTGCAGATCGTCCACCATCAGCGCATCACACTCGCGGAATTGCTTGCGGAAGCTCGTGAGCTTGTTCAGCCGCATCGCCTGCACGAACCGATTGGTGAAATCCTCGCTGGTTAGATAGAGGACGCGCCAATCGGCATGCGCGCGGCGCAGACCGGCGTAGATGCCCTCCAGCAAATGCGTTTTGCCGGTGCCGACCGGACCATGCAGGACAATGGGATTGGCCCCCTCGCCCGGCGCTTCGATCACGCTCAACGCGGCCGCGTGCGCCACTCGGTTGCAGGTGCCGACGACGAAATCGCTCAGGCGATGCCAGCGGCGGGCGCGCCGAGGCGCTTCGCGCACCTTCTCGGAAGGCGCGGGCTGAGGCGCCGGCTTCGGTTCCTCAATGGTCTTGTGGGACTGTGGATGCGCTTTCTGTTTGGTTTGGCCGCGCGTTTTGGGCCGAGGGGGTTCGGGCGTGGCGGGTTCTTCGGCGTGAGATTGGCGGACCTCATCTTGTTCGCGTCGCGCTGCCTGGAACAGTTCCGGATCGATGACGAAACGGACCTGCATGGTTTGGCCGAAGACTTCTTGCGCGGCGGCGACCGTGGCGGCTCCGAAGTTCTTTTCGACCCATTCGCCGAAATGCCGATTGGGTACGCCGACGGTCAGCTGCTCGTCTTCCCACTGAAAACGGGTGCGCCCCGCGAACCATAGCTTGTAGCGAGGTTCGCCGATGCGCCGGACAAGCTCTTGCTCCAGCGCCTGCACCACTTCGCGTTCGCGGACAGTCAAGAGGATCCTCCCCGGCGCGCAGTTGCTCTGCGAAGGTGAAACGAGGTCGGCTCGGAAGAGAGAAAACGCCTGCGGACAGGACGGATACCCGCTCCGGTAGGGTCATACGCTGGGACGGGCAATTCTAAACCGCGGATGGCCGATCGCCAACAGCAGACGATATCTTTTCGTGTGTGAGCGATGAGGGGAGCGCGCCATTCTCGGCACGGTGAGCAGACGCCAACTAGCCCGCAGCGCCGGCAAGGGAAGGTTGACGAACGGCCTCAGGCTCTCCCCCGAGTACAGGGGAGAGGGGCTTACAGGACAGGCTCTCAGCGCCAGACCGCCAGATAGACTGTGCGTTGATCGAGTGGCTCGAAACCAACGTGGCGATAAAGATTCCATGCCGGTTGATTGCGGGCATCGACGGACAACGTGACGGCCGGCGCATCGGCGGCGCGGGCCTCGCAGAGCGCTTTCAGAAGAATCTCGCGGCCAAAACCACGCCGGCGTGCCTCGGGCGTCACGCCCATGTAGGCAACTTCCCAGTCGCCGTTTTCCGGCATTTCCGTCAGAATCAGCACGCCCACCGGCCGACCGGCATCGAGAGCCAACCACCAGCGCGTCGGATCGAACACGCCCTGGGCGCGATGGCCTTCCAGCACCTCGTCGATGGTGCGTACATCGTTGATCTCCGGGCAATCGTGTGTGTTCTCGTAGGTGCGCGTCAGCGTGTGCCGAAAGACGGCACCATCGTCGAACGGCTGATAATCCAGGCGAGCGGGGGTATCCAGGCAGTGAACCGGCACATTCAGATCGTGCCGCATGTACCACAGGCGCGTGATGGCCGTGAAGCCATTGCGTTCCAGCGAGGCGGCGAGGGCGACTTCATCGGAAACCAACAGCGTTTGCGCGAGTTTCACGCCGCGCTGCCGCAGCCAAGCGGTTGCGTGATGCACCAGCGCATCTTCGATCGTGTCACGCAGCGGTCCCACGGCGGCGGGCGGCCAGACGAGGGCGCTGCCGCCCGGAACCGGTAGACACACGATCGCGCCGCACAGCCCCATCTCGCCGCGCAGAACGAAGATGCTTTGTGGATCGAGTTCGCCCTGCTGAATCAGGTGCAGAGCATTGGCGCAGCGCTGTTCGCGCTCCTCGGGGCTGAGGTGACTGAAGATCAGGCGGAAGGCGGGTGCCCAATCCTCGGTGCGTGCGGGTTGTGGCGTGGCGAACATCCGATCATCTCTGGCGATGCGGGCGATTATTCTGATTATAAGGACTTCCGGCAAAACAGGGTCTGCCAGCCCGCAGCGCCAACAAGGGAATCCCTTGCTGGCGCTGCGGGCTGGCAGACTGCGGAAAAACGAACAGACCCCGGCGCAAGTCCGGGGTCTGTCGTGACGGGGTGAAGGAGGTTCGTCGATTCACTTGCAACCGGCAGGCGAGCCGGCCGCGCAATTGGTGCAGCCGTGGCAGCAACTTGGGTTGGGGAAAGTGGCATGCAAGCCGGAGCCAGTCGCACACGTACGGCCAAAAAATAGGTAGAGCGGCACCACGCCCTTGTAGGTGCAGCTGTTGCACGAATGACAGCAGCCGATGCGTTCCTTGGGGCAATAGGTGGCCCACTCAAGCAGGCGATGCAAACAGGAACCGCTTTTGTTCCCCGGACAGGCGCACCCCGCGGAAGGGGCGTACTGGATGAGGGATGCGGGCGTCGCCAGCGCCGAAACGCCCGGCGACGAGACCGTGGTCCAGTTGGTCGAAGATTTCTGGGGTTCCGCTCGAGAGGTGAGGTCCGACGATTGAGCCTGGGCCGCACGAAGGAACGCCAGATTCGCCGCGAGGACCATCATCAAGATCACGGCCTTGATCTTCATAACCCTGTCTCCCTGTCTTACGCCCGTCGCGTCCTTTCGAGGCACGAACTTTTCGACCAGCCCGCAGCGCCAGCAAGGGACATTCCCTTGCTGGCGCTGCGGGCTGGCAACCTATTCGGTTAGTGCCTCTGACACCCTATGATTCGGCAAATGGCAAGCGGCGAGGCGAGTGGAACCGGCGAACCCAGAGAGAATGCGCTGGACGGGCTGGCATATCAGGGAAAGCTTACCTCATCGGATTGTTTGGCCGTCGTCCGTTGACTCCTCCGCCGGCGTCTTCTCACTACAACAGGATAAGTGATCCCGCATCGCGCCCTATCTCATTGAGGAGGTCCCGTGGCGAAACGCTTGCTGGCGCTGTCCGCTCTGTTTTTTGCGTCCCTACTTCATGCCGATGGTCCCGGCGATAACTTGCCCGACAAGGTACGGCCGGTGCCGCCGGCCGGCATCAAAGTCGCCGATGGTGATCGGAACGATCTGCAAACCGCCGCCGACACGCTGGGCAAGGAAATCGAGCGATTGCGGCAGGATCTCAAGGCGAAACCGGCGCTGCGCGAATTGTTGCCGGATGTGCAAATCTTCCACAACGCCGTTCGCTACGCCCTGACCTACAACGAATTTTATCGTCCCGCCGAGGTTGCGATCGCTCGCAAGCTACTCGATCAGGGCAGCAAACGCGCCCAGCAGTTGCGCCAAGGCCAGACGCCGTGGACGACGGCCGCCGGCCTGGTGGCGCGCGGCTATCTATCGAAGATCGATGGTTCCGTACAACCTTATGGCCTGGTGGTGCCGGCGTCGTATCAGGTCAACAGCCCCTATGAGCATCGCCTGGACTTGTGGTGCCACGGTCGCGGCGAGAACCTGACCGAGCTATCGTTCCTCAACGGCCGGCAATCGTCGCCCGGCGAGTTCACGCCGAAAAATGCCTTTGTTCTGCATCTCTATGGCCGCTACTGCAACGCCAACAGGTTCGCCGGCGAAATCGATTGTCTGGAAGCGCTGGCTCACGTCCGCAAACATTATCCCATCGATGAGAACCGCATCGTCATGCGTGGTTTCTCGATGGGCGGCGCGGCGTGCTGGCAATTCGCCGTTCATTATCCCGGCCTATGGGCGGCCGCCGCGCCGGGCGCCGGCTTCAGCGAAACGGCCGACTTCTTGAAGGTCTTCCAGAACGAAAAGGTCGCGCCGACGTGGTACGAGAAAAAACTCTGGCACTGGTACGACTGCACCGACTACGCGGTCAATCTGTTCAACTGTCCGACCGTCGCCTACAGCGGCGAAATCGATCGCCAGAAACCAGCCGCCGACATGATGGCTACGGCCCTGAAAAAAGAAGGCATGACACTTGCGCACTTAATCGGTCCGAAAACGGGCCATTCCTACGAGAAGAAAACCAAGGCAGAGTTGAACCGCCGCATTGACAGCATCGCCAAGCACGGCCGCGACCCGGTGCCGCTGCATGTGCTGTTTACCACCTGGACGCTGCGCTACAACCAAATGCGCTGGCTGAGAATCGATGGCCTGGATAAGCATTGGTCGCGGGCCGATGTGGACGCCGTGCTGAGCGCCGAAGGCGTGACCATCGAGACGAAAAACGTATCGGCCCTGACGCTGACCTTTGAACCCGGCTCGTGTCCGGTCGAGGCGATCGAGAAGCCGCAGATCGTCATCGACGAGGAGGAAATCAAGGGCGTGCCGCAAGTGCTGTCGGATCGCTCTTGGATCGTACACCTCCGCAAGAAAGATAAGGTTTGGGAGGCGGTCGAGAAGGTCGAGAACAGCGAGCCGCGTAAGCAACATGGTTTGCAAGGACCGATTGACGATGCCTTCCTGGACAGCTTCCTGATGGTCAAGCCGACCGGCAAGCCGCTTAACGATAAGGTGGGTGCCTGGGCGACCACCGAGATGAAACACGCGCTCGACCACTGGCGCAAACAGTTCCGTGGCGAGGCCCGCATCAAGGATGATTCTGCCATCACGGACGCCGACATCGCCGAGCATAATCTTGTGCTGTGGGGCGATCCGAGTAGTAACAAGGTGCTGGCGAAGATCGCCGACAAGCTGCCGGTGCGCTGGGACGCGCAGCAAGTGCGCTTGTACGACGAGACGTTCTCCGCCGAGCATCATGTGCCGGTGTTGATCTATCCCAATCCCCTCAATCCGAAACGCTACGTGGTACTCAACAGCGGTTTCACCTTCCGCGAGTATGACTATCTCAATAATGCGCGACAGGTGCCGAAACTGCCGGATTTCGCCGTGATCGATGTGCGTACTCCGCCGTCGTCGCGTCTGCCGGGCAAGGTGGCAACGGCGGGTTTCTTCGATGAGGAATGGAAACTGCCGATGAAGGAGAAATGATCGTCTCGCATTGACCTACTCCCCTCTCCCCTGTACTCGGGGGAGAGGGGCTTTCGTGACAGACTCCAATCTTGAGCGCCGGTTCGCCATTCTCACCCGCAAGATGGTCGCGGTTGGCTTCGCGAGCGACCGTATCA
>Ga0134126_10000152_pt1 | contig 90904 bp, 52 predicted proteins | sample KB31752_FD_96881 | JGI IMG/M metagenome (GOLD analysis project Ga0134126, IMG submission 96881) | Terrestrial soil microbial communities with excess Nitrogen fertilizer from Kellogg Biological Station, Michigan, USA - KB3-175-2 | ecosystem: Environmental > Terrestrial > Soil > Unclassified ...
CTTTTATAACCCAAAGCGGCTCCACAGCGCTCTCGGCTATCATTCACCTGTGGAATTTGAACAACAACTCTATTATAAAAAGAACTGACAACGCCGTGTCCATTTTTTCGGGGGAAGTACAACATTCCTGTAGGACATTCGTTGAAATCTTATGAATCACCTGCGCGCGCTCACGATCCTTCTCGCGATGATTTGTCTTTGTTCGGGTTGCGCCACGAAATCGCGAACGCCTTTGGCGCCGCGAGCGAAACGGGATTTCCGCCAGGTGCCCATCGGACTTTGCGAGGATTATCCGAAGTCGACGCGTTCACTCGCGGCGGCGCGGAACGATCTGGAGCTGTTGAAGACCAACGGCATTCACGTGATGCGCATTTCGTTTTCGTGGCTGGACATGGAGCCAGCGCCGGGAAAATTCGATTGGAGTTTCTGGGATGATTTTGTCCACATGGCGGCCGACGAATATCAAATCCGGCTGATCCCTTACGTTTGCTACACGCCGCGGTGGGCGTCGTCGAGCACCAATGCGGATTATTGGCAGCAACCGCCGAAGGATAACCGTCAGTTTGCGGAATTCATGCGCCAGCTCGTTTCGAGATACAAGCAGCGCATTCATTCCTGGGAAATCTGGAATGAACCGGACAATCCATACTACTGGCGCGGGTCGGCGGGGCAATTTGCGGCGCTGCTGGAGGCGGGCGCGACGGCGGTGCGGCAAATAGATCCGACGGCGAACATTGTCATGGGCGGTCTGGCGTGGAATCCGGAATTTTTGGAATCAATTGTTTCAACTCCCGCCGCCATTACGAATGTGGATGTGGTCAACGTGCATAATTATTATGAAACCTGGGCATCGGAGCCGCTGGAAAGGATTCCGGAGTATGTCGGCCGCGCCGCCGATTTGCTCGCGCACTATCATGTCCGGAAACCCATCTGGATGGCGGAAGTCGGCTACAGTGATTTTCGGCGCGGCGATTTCGTTTCGGGTCAGTACTTTGCCCATTTTCAACAGGAGCACACGGCGGCAACGCAGGCGGAAAGCATGTTTCGCGTTTTGACGCTGGCGCTGGCTTCCGGGCATGTGGACTTGGTGGCGTGGTATCGCATTCATGACTTGCCGGGCGCGGAGGAGGTGATTGGCGATGAGAACAACCGGCACCTGGGCGTGCTCGACAACCAGAATCGCGCCAAGCCGGCGCTGAGCACGCTGTATTTTTTCAATTCGCTTTTTGCGCGCGGTTTCCGCTGTTTGGATGACGGAGTGCGCATCGATAAAATCATCGGCGCGCCGGTGGAGACGCATGTTTTTCAAAAACCGGATGGCGGCATTGTGGTGGCGGCGTGGTTGCGGACGTATGTGCCGGGGCAGCGGGCGGACGCAGCTTCCGGCGATCCGGTCGCAGACCGGCGCGAATCAAGGATTGAACTGGATTTTCCTTTGCCGCTGGGAAACGGGGAGATGTTTAGTGAAACGGGAGTCCCGGAAGGAAGGATTTCAGTTATCCATCGCGGACACAGTGCCCGTGTTTTGTGCGTGGTGAAAGACGAGTCTGTGACCGTGCTGGAAATGCAATAAAGGATTTGTGCCCATGGACTTTTTCGGTTTCCAAAATTTTTCGTTCGGTGTCTTACAACCTTTCTGAGTTCAACTGCGGGATTCCCCCAACGCATAAACGGGGTGGTGTCCCGATTGTTCCATGCGTTCCAAAACCTATTGTTAATCACAATCGAAACCAAGGAACAAAACACGATGAAAAAAATTCTTATCACCGTCGGCGCCGGGTTTATTGGTTCACATCTGGCGGACGAGCTTTTGGGCGCGGGTTATGAAGTGCGAGTGCTCGATTCTCTTTCTTCCCAGGTGCATGGGCCAAGAGGAGAACCGCCCGACTACCTGGATCCCAATGCCGAACTCATCGTGGGCGATGTTCGCGATGAAAACGTCCTCAAAAAAAGTCTGCGCGGCGTGGATGCGGTGTTCCATCTCGCCGCGATGGTGGGAGTTGGGCAGAGCATGTATGAAGTGGCCAAATATACCTCGGTGAACAATGAAGGAACGGCGGCGTTGTTGCAGGCATTGATTGAGAAACCGGTGGATCGTCTCGTAGTCGCCTCGAGCATGAGTCTTTATGGCGAGGGGCTTTATCGCACGGCGGTGGGAGAATTTATTCCCGGCCACGAACGGTCGATTGAACAATTGAAGGCGCGAGACTGGGAACTGCACGATGCGGACGGAAACGATCTGACGCCGGTGGCGACGCCCGAGAACAAAGTGCCGGCGCTCGCTTCCGTTTACGCGCTTTCGAAGTACGACCAGGAGCGAATGTGCCTCATCGTCGGGCGCGCGTATCAGATACCCACTGTGGCGCTCCGGTTTTTCAATGTCTATGGCACGCGGCAATCGCTTTCCAATCCTTATACCGGAGTCATGGCGATTTTTGCCTCGCGACTGCTGAATAACAATCCGCCGTTGATTTTTGAGGATGGGTTGCAGCAGCGTGATTTCGTGAGCGTGCGCGATGTGGCGCGCGGTTGCCGGCGGGCGTTGGAAACCTCCGCTGCGGCCGGGCAGGTGTTCAATATCGGCAGTGGAAATCATTACACCATTCGCGAACTGGCCCAGCGCATCGCCGAAGTGATGAGCAAGGAATACATCGAACCGCAGGTGACCGGGAAGTATCGCGTGGGCGACATCCGCCATTGTTTTGCGGACATCAGCCTGGCGCGACGCGAACTTGGCTACGAGCCGAAGGTTTCACTCGAAGACGGTTTGAGCGAATTGGTGGCGTGGCTGGAAGGGCAGGTGGCGGAAGATCGCGCCGAACAGGCGAGCGCGGAACTTTTAGCAAGGGGGCTTACCGTATGAGCATCGCGCGTCACAAACATAACGAACTGGCATTTCCGCTTTCGAAGCGAGAGCGTCGCAATGGGAACCATCTTGCCCGGCCCGTGCTCATCACGGGCGGCGCGGGATTCATCGGGACCAATCTTGCCCATCGGCTGCTTTCGGAGGGAAGGTCGGTGTTGATTTACGACAATCTCTCACGGGCGGGAGTGGAGCAGAACCTGGCGTGGCTGCGGCGGGAACACAGGGACCTGGTTCAGTTTCAGTTGAGCGACACTCGCAATCGCGAGACGCTTCGCAAAGCGGTTCAAAACGCGTCGCAGATTTTTCATTTTGCCGCCCAGGTCGCGGTGACCACGAGCCTGGACGATCCCATTGACGATTTCGATGTCAATGCGCGCGGGACGTTGAACTTGCTGGAGGCGATGCGCTCTTTGGACGAGCCGCCGCCGCTCATTTTCACCAGCACGAACAAGGTTTATGGCGAAATGCGCGAGGTGTCGCTCCGCATCGACAATGGCCGTTACGAACCGGAGGACGCGCAGGTGCGTGAACATGGTTTCAGCGAGGATCGCTGTCTTCATTTTCATAGTCCTTACGGATGTTCCAAAGGGTGCGCCGAGCAATACGTGCTCGATTACGCCCGGACGTTCGGGATGCGCACAGCGGTTTTTCGGATGAGCTGCATTTACGGACTGCACCAGTTCGGGAATGAAGACCAGGGATGGGTAGCGCATTTCCTGATCCAGGCGCTGAAGAACGAGCCCATTACCATTTACGGCGATGGCCGGCAAGTGCGCGATGTCTTGTTCGTGGATGACCTGGTGGAAGCGTTTCTGGCGGCGCAGGACAACATCGATTCGTTGAGCGGAAACGCCTTCAACATTGGCGGCGGCATGCGCAATACCATCAGCCTGCTGGAATTGCTGGACCTCATCGGGGAATTGCATGGCAAACGACCGGAAGTCCGTTTCGACGCGTGGCGATCGGCAGATCAGCAGTACTACGTGTCGGACACGCGCCGGTTTTCGGAGGCCACGGGGTGGGCGCAGCAGGTGGATGTGCGTGCGGGCGTGAGCCGGCTTTACGAGTGGCTCCGGGAATTCCGGAGCGAGAAGGCCGCTGAAACTTTCATATCCGTCCAGCGCAATGGAAAAAGTCTCAAGTCCAGCGGCAGAAATGTGCGACGCGCGGAACCGCAATTCGCGAAAGCCGTTTAAGCCATGGACACATTGACTATTCGCAATCCGGAAACCCGGAGGGTCGGGCTGCTTAAAAAAAAGCCGATCATGACGGCTGCGGTCATTGCGGCCCCGGGGCGCGTGGAATTGGTGCAAAAGGACTTGCCGGAGCTGGGGGAAAACGAAGTGCGCGTGCGGCTGGAAGGTTGCGGCGTCTGCGGTTCCAGTCTCGCGCCGTGGGAGGGGCGTCCGTGGTTCAATTATCCTCTCGCGCCTGGAGAACTCGGCCATGAAGGATGGGGGATGGTGGACAAAATCGGCCCCGGCGTTTCTCAAGTGTCGGTGGGCGATCGCGTCTCGTTGTTGTCGTATCGCGCTTACGCGGAATATGACGTCGCGCCGGAAAGCAGCGTGATTGGTTTGCCGTCACAACTAAATGGCCAGCCGTTTCCGGGAGAGGCGCTTGGCTGCGCCATGAACGTTTTTCGCCGGAGCGATATTTTTCCCGAGCAAAAGGTGGCGATCATCGGGGTTGGTTTTCTCGGCGCGGTTTTGACCGCACTGTGCGCGCACGCGGGCGCGAAGGTGATCGCCATTTCGCGGCGCGGGTTCGCTTTGGAAATCGCGCGCAAAATGGGAGCCGCCGAGACGATTGCCCTGGAGGACCGCAACGGAATCGTGGAGAAAGTCAAAGCGCTCACGGCTGGGAATTTGTGCGATTGCGTCATTGAAGCGGCCGGAAAGCAAGCGCCTTTGGACCTGGCCGGCGAGCTGGCGCGGGAACGGGGACGCTTGATTATTGCAGGTTATCACCAGGACGGACCGCGCGAGGTGAACATGCAGTTATGGAACTGGCGCGGTCTGGATGTCATCAACGCCCACGAACGCGACCCGCGCATCTACATTTCCGGAATGCAGGCGGCCGCGGAGGCGATTGCGGAAGGCGTTTTTGATCCTTCGCCGCTTTATACCCACACCTTTCCGCTGCGGCAGCTTTCCGATGCGTTGAATGCGATGAAGCAGCGGCCCGAAGGTTTTCTGAAGGCACTCATTACTTATGACAACTCTGCTGACTGAATCGGTCGCGACAAAAATTCCCGCGAAGAAGAAGCCCATTCGGCCACGGCTCGGATTTTTGGGAGTGGGCTGGATTGGAAAAAATCGGCTGGAGGCCATTGCGGCGGATGGGATTGCGGAAATCACCGCCATTGCCGATGCATCGCCGGGCGCGGCTGGCCAGGTGGCGCGATCGTTTCCCAAGGCTGCTGTGTCTTCGGGTTTGGAGGAACTGCTGGAAGCGGATCTGGATGGAATTGTGATTGCGACGCCGAGCGCGTTGCACGCGGGGCAGGCAGTGAGCGCGTTTGAGAGTGGGATGGCCGTTTTTTGCCAAAAACCTTTGGGACGCAATGCCGAGGAAACGCGCCGAGTGGTGGATGCTGCGCGCGCCTCGAATCGATTGCTGGGAGTGGACCTTTCCTATCGGTTCATTAGCGCCGCGCAAAAAGTCCATCAACTCTGCCGAAGCGGTGAACTTGGCGACGTGTTTGCCATCGATCTGATTTTTCACAATGGCTACGGCCCTGACAAACCGTGGTTCTATGATGCCAAATTGTCCGGCGGCGGTTGTGTGATTGATTTGGGAATTCATTTGGTGGATTTGGCGTTGTGGAATCTTGGCTTCCCGCGCGTCACGAATGTCACGGGCCGCCTGTTTGCGCAGGGAGCGCCCATTCAAAGCCGGCGCGACACGGTCGAGGACTACGCCTTGGCGCGGCTTGATCTTGAAAACGGCGCCACCGTGAAACTGGCGTGTTCATGGAAATTGCCGGTGGGATGCGACGCGGTGATTTCGGCCCATTTTTACGGCACGAAAGGCGCGGCCAGTTTCCAGAATGTGAACGGCTCCTTCTATGATTTTAAGGCGGAACATTTCCTCGGAACGAAACGGGAAGTGCTGGCGTTGCCGCCCGAAAATTGGGGGGGCTGCGCCGCGGTGGATTGGGCGCGGCGCCTGGCGGCCGACCGGAGTTTCTCGCCCGAGATCGAAACCGTCATTCAAGTGGCCCACGCGCTGGATGCCATCTACGACCCGGCGACAATCAAGCCGCAGGATATCTCGCGCACAACTTTCATTCACGCATGACCGTTGCATTCCCAGTTCCAAAACGCGTCCTGATGACCGCCGATACGGTGGGCGGCGTGTGGACTTATGCGATGGAACTCTGCCACGCGCTGGGCGCGTATGGAATTGAGATTGTCCTTGCCACCATGGGCGCGCCGTTAAGCCGCAGCCAGCGAACGGAGGTTGCCGCGCTTGGGAACATCAAAGTTTCTGAGAGCGATTACAAACTCGAATGGATGAGCGAGCCCTGGGACGACGTGTACAGCGCCGGCGAATGGTTGTTGCGGCTGGAAGATCAGTTTCAGCCGGATGTTGTGCATTTGAATAATTTCGCGCATGGCTCGCTGCCCTGGCGGGCGCCGAAAATGGTGGTGGGCCATTCGTGCGTGCTTTCCTGGTGGCGGGCAACGAAAGGTTGCGATGCGCCCCCGGAATGGAATGAATATCGCACGCGGGTTTTGGAGGGGCTTGCGCTGGCGGATTTCGTCGTGGCGCCCACGAATGCCATGTTGATGGCGTTGGAGGAGCATTATGGTCCTTTTGCGGGCAGCGCGGTGATCCCAAACGGACGATCCATTTCAAAAACTCGTCTGCGTTCGAAGCGAAATTTTATCCTGGGCGCGGGGCGGTTGTGGGATGAAGGGAAGAATATTGGCGCACTGGTGGACTGCGCCGCCGATCTGCCGTGGCCGGTGTGCCTGGCGGGTGAAAGCCGTGATGCCAATAGCCGCGAGACGCGGCAGCCACAGGTCCGTTATTTGGGGCACCTGTCGCAAAGGAGATTGCAGGCGTGGTATGAACGCGCGGCGATCTTTGCCGCGCCCGCGAAATATGAGCCATTTGGCTTGTCGATTCTGGAAGCGGCGCTGGCGGATTGCGCGCTGGTTTTGGGAGACATTCCAAGTTTGCGGGAAAATTGGAACGGGGCCGCGCTGTTTGTTCCTCCCGACGATTTGAACGCATTGGAGGCGGCGCTTCAAAAACTTATCGCAACCCCGCGCTTGCGCTGTGAGCTTTCAGCCAAGGCTCGCGATATTGCATCCCGTCTCACGCCAAAACGAATGGGTGAGAGTTATTTGCTGATGTACTCCAACGTTCTCGCGCGAACGCATGGCGCTGCCAGCGACACGGCAGTTTTGGCGCGAGCGCACACCGCCCCGGGAATCACCACAACCTGGAAAGGGACTTCATGCGCATTGTGATGTTTTATCATTCGCTGCTGTCGGATTGGAACCATGGCAACGCCCATTTTCTGCGCGGCATTGCGACGGAATTGCTCGCGCGCGGGCATCAGGTTTCCGTCTACGAACCGGCCAATGCCTGGAGCTTGCAACATTTAATTGCTGAGCACGGGGAGGGGCCGATTGAGAAATTTCGAGCGGCTTACCCGCAGTTGTCCTCGAATCGATACGAATTGAACAGCCTGGATTTGGATCAAGCACTCGATGACGCGGATCTAGTTATTGTTCACGAATGGAATGATCACGATTTAGTCCCGCGAATTGGCAAACATCGCTGCCGCAGCGATTATCGGCTTCTGTTTCACGATACGCACCATCGGCTGGTTACGGACCGGGACAGCATGGCCAATTATGATTTGTCGAACTATGACGGCGTGCTGGCGTACGGGGAAGTTTTGCGGCGGCTTTATGAATCCACGCAAATGGCGAACCAGGCATGGACGTGGCACGAAGCGGCGGACACGCGGGTCTTTCGTCCTTTGCCGCCCGAAAAATCATCCGGCGAATTGGTGTGGATTGGCAACTGGGGCGATGAGGAGCGCACGGCGGAGCTCCGTGAATTTTTGATTGAGCCGGCGCGCCAATTGGAGTTGCAGGCCCGCGTTCACGGTGTGCGTTATCCCGAACATGCGCGGCGGGCGCTGGCGAATGCGGGGATTGATTACGCCGGATGGCTGCCGAATTACGAAGCGCCGCGGGTCTTTGCGGAATTCAAATGCACGGTCCATGTGCCGCGCCGGCCGTATGTGGAGGCGTTGCCGGGCATTCCGACGATTCGCGTCTTTGAAGCGCTGGCGTGCGAGATTCCGCTGGTGTGTTCGCCGTGGGAGGACGCCGAACATCTCTTTGCGCAGGGCGAAGATTATCTCGTCGCGCGAAACGGAAAGGAAATGTCGCGTCATCTTCGCGATCTGTTAAATGACGAAGACCTGGCCGCGCAACTGGCCATGCGCGGCCTGAACACCATTCGCTCACGCCATACCTGCGCGCATCGCGTGAATGAACTGCTCGCGATTTATTCCAGCTTGAAACAACCAACTGAAAATACCGTAAACGCATGAACCATCGTTTGAATATCTCCTTTTTTGGGTCGAGTCTTGTCTCCGCGTATTGGAACGGGGCGGCCACGTATTACCGCGGGCTGATACGCGCGCTTTCGGAGCGAGGGCATCGGGTCACGTTCTATGAACCGGACGCGTACGAGCGGCAGCAGCATCGGGACATGAAGGACCCGGATTGGGCGCGGGTGGTCGTGTATGCGGCGACGGAACAGAGCGCATTGGCCGCGGTGGAACAGGCGCGAGAAAGCGATTTGGTGATCAAGTGCAGCGGTGTGGGAGTGAATGACGCCTTGCTTGAGGCGGGAGTGTTGGAATTGAAAAAGCCGGAGACACTCGTGGCCTTTTTGGATGTGGACGCGCCGGCGACACTCGACAGAATTCACAACGATCCGAAAGATCCGTTTCACCGGCTCATTCCGGAATACGATTTCATCCTCACTTATGGCGGTGGAAGGCCGGTAGTGGAGGCTTATCTGGCGGCCGGCGCGGCGGAATGCGTGCCGATTTACAATGCTCTCGATCCGCACACGCATTATCCGGTGCCGCCGGAGCGCCGGTTTGAAGGAGACCTCGGCTTTCTCGGAAACCGGATGCCCGACCGGGAGGCGCGCGTGGAGGAATTTTTTCTGAAGCCCGCCGCGCAACTCGCGGATTGCAAATTTCTTTTGGGCGGAAGCGGCTGGCGGGACAAATCCACTACGGCCAATGTGGCTTATCTCGGCCACGTTTATACCCACGAACACAATGCCTTCAACGTTACGCCGCGCGCGGTGCTGAATATCAATCGCGGCAGCATGGCGCGATACGGGTTTTCTCCACCAACACGAGTGTTCGAAGCGGCCGGCGCGGGCGCCTGCCTGATTACGGACAAGTGGGAGGGAATTGAATTATTCCTGGAACCGGGACGCGAGGTGCTCGTCGCCGGGAGTGGTGACGAAGTGGTGCAACACCTCAAACAATTGACACCGGAAGACGCCCGCAAAATCGGGCGCGCGGCCTATTCGCGGGTGCTGGATCAGCATACCTATGCTCATCGCGCGGATGAATTGGAAAAAGTTTTGGATGGAAAAGCAGGAGGTGTCACCGCATGAAAACGCGGCGGCAATCTCCGAATGGGAATGGCCACGCGCTTTTGGAGCGCATCGAGGGAGAGTCTCACCTGGCATATGCGCCGGAGCCGAACGGCGGTGAATCCTCGGGGATTTTGGGCGGTGAGCGTCTCGCATTCAGCAGGCATCGGCTGAAAATAGTCATCCTTGGGTTGTCGATCACATCGTCCTGGGGCAACGGCCACGCGACGACGTACCGAGGTTTGGTGCGTGAGTTGTGCGCGCGCGGGCATGAGGTGCTTTTCCTGGAGCGCGATGTCGAATGGTACGCGGCGAACCGGGATTTGCCGAACCCTCCTTACGGCCGCACCGAACTTTATTCCTCGCTGCGGGAATTGAAAAACCGTTTCGCGAGTGAAATTCGGGCGGCGGATTTTGTCATCGTGGGCTCTTACGTTCAGGAAGGAATTGAAATTGGCGAATGGGTCACGCGGATTGCGGAGGGTGCGACGGCGTTTTATGACATCGATACGCCGGTCACCATGGCGCAATTGATCAAGGACGGGGTGGACTACATTTCATCGGCACTGATCCCGCGTTACCAAATATATCTCTCATTCACCGGAGGGCCATTGCTGGAGTTCATTGAGGAACACTACGGTTCGCCCATGGCGCGTCCACTATATTGTTCCGTCGACGCGACGCTTTATTTTCCCGAAGAGCGCGAGTTGAAATGGGACCTCGGTTACATGGGGACTTACAGCGACGATCGGCAACCGACGCTGGATCGTTTGCTGCTCGAGCCGGCACGACGGTTGACGGATCGAAGGTTTGTCGTGGCGGGACCGCAATATCCCCGATCCATCCGCTGGGCGAAGAATGTAAAGCGGTTTACGCATTTGCCGCCGGGCAAACACCGCAATTTCTACAACTCTCAACGATTTACTTTGAATGTCACGCGCGCGAACATGATCGCCGCCGGGTTTTCTCCCAGTGTCCGCTTGTTTGAAGCCGCGGCCTGCGGCACGCCGATCATCAGCGATTTTTGGCGAGGCATCGACAGCTTTTTCCAACCGGACGAGGAGATACTCATTTCGCGATCGGCGGATGAGACGCTGATTTATCTTCAGGAAATTTCCGAGCTGAAACACCGCGATATTGGAGCACGTGCGCGCGCGCGGGTTCTGAGGGGACACACGGCCAAACATCGCGCCTTTGAATTGGAAAGTTACGCGAGGGAAGTAATGAAATTTTCCGTGATATGAAAATCGTGATTTTCGGCCTGACCGTGAGTTCATCGTGGGGGAACGGCCACGCGACGCTTTGGCGCGGGCTGATCAAGGCGCTATCGCGGCGCGGGCATGACGTGACATTTTTCGAGCGGGATGTTCCGTATTACGCAAAGCACCGCGATCTTTCGGAATTGTTCGGCGGCCGCCTCGCGTTATACAGCGATTGGAATGAAATTCTGCCCAAGGCGCGGCGGCAATTGCGCGACGCCGATGTGGGCATGGTGACCTCGTATTGTCCGGACGCGATTAACGCCGCTGCCTTGGTATTGGAATCCGGAACTTGCAGCGTGTTTTATGACCTGGATACTCCCGTGACGTTGAACCGCCTGCGCGCCGGGCAACCCGTCGAATACATCGGGTCACGCGGGCTGCAGGACTTTGGTTTGGTGTTGAGCTACACCGGCGGAACGGCGCTGGAGTTGTTGAAAACGGAACTTGGCGCGAGGCAGGTGGCGCCGCTTTACGGCAGTGTGGATCCGGAAGTCCACAAGCCGGTGGCGCCGGTGAAAATGTTTGAATGCGATCTGTCCTATCTCGGCACCTACGCGGAGGACCGGCAAAGCGTCTTGCAGGATTTGTTCATTGAACCGGCGCGCCGCGTTCCGGATCGGAAATTCCTGATCGGCGGCGCTCAATACCCGCAGGAATTTCCGTGGGCGGAAAACATTTTCTTCGCGAGGCATGTAGCGCCCCCGGATCATCCGGCATTTTACAGTTCCTCGCAGCTCACATTGAACATCACGCGGTCGGCCATGGCGCAGATGGGTTATTGCCCGTCGGGACGGCTCTTCGAAGCGGCGGCCAGCGGAACGCCGATGATTAGCGACTGGTGGGAGGGATTGGACGAGTTTTTTGAGCCGCAATCCGAAATTCTTCTCTCGCGCGCGGCAGAGGACGTGGTCAATATTCTTGGTTTGTCCGCAGCGGAACTCAAAAAAATTTCCCAGGCCGCTCGCGAAAGGACTTTGGCCCAACACACGGCCGATCATCGCGCCATCGATTTTGAGACCGCTGTCCAAAACGCGTGGAACCATAAATCCGCCGTGGTGTCACATCACGGAACACGGAGCACGGAACACGAAGCAACACTGACATCAGCGAACTAACTATGTGGGGCATCATTCCAGCAGCAGGAGCCGGCAGCCGCATTCAACCCTTGGCATTCTCAAAGGAACTTCTTCCGGTAGGCAGCCGACGCGATGGAGAAACGGAACGGCCGCGGGCAGCCAGCGAGTACATCATTGAACGCATGATTCTGGCGGGAGCGGATAAAATCTGCTTCGTGATTTCGCCCGGAAAATCGGACATCATTTCCTATTACGGCGGAGGCATCGGCGATGCGAATTTTGCTTACGTCGTGCAGCCGCGTCCGGGTGGTTTATGCGACGCCATTTTTCGGGCGTTGCCGGTGATTTCTCCCGATGAAACTGTCTTGATTGGGCTTCCGGACACGATTTGGTCTCCGGAAGATGGCCTGCGAGAGCTGCCGCGGGATGCTTTCTCTTTCCTGTTGTTTCCGGTGGAGCATCCGGAATTTTTCGACGCGGTAGTGACCGATGAAAACGGGCGCGTGGAGGAAATCCAGGTGAAGCAACCCGGCGCGGCTTCGAATTGGATTTGGGGCGCGTTTAAAATGCCGGCCGGAATTCTTCGAGAGCTTTTCGATCTCTGGAATGAGCGCGGGCGAAGCGATGAGTATATTGGCACGCTGGTCAATGCGTGGTTGGCGCGCGGCGGAATCGCTCACGGCGTTCGTGCCGGAAAATCCTACGTCGACATCGGCACGTTGCATGGCTACCGGGCCGCCATTTCGTTGCTGAGTTCCGCGTCCATCGAAAGATCGAATTCCATCGCAATTCCAACCGCGCCTCCAATCCCACTTAAGCGTGAAGAACCCATTTTATCCGCCCACAGCGAATGAATACGATTTCCGATACATCCACGATCCGGACTGCTTTGAGTGTCGAGCAAATACGCACGCGAGTGCGGGAATTGGGAAAATGGTTTCACAACCTGAACCTCGGCGGCGTTGAAACCGCGCCGGACCATTTCCTGGGCGATTATCCGCGCAGCAAGTGGCAGCATTTCGCCAATGCGATCCCTTCGGATTTGAGCGGCCGCACGGTGCTTGATATAGGCTGCAATGGCGGATTTTATTCCATCGAAATGAAGCGCCGCGGCGCGGAGCGCGTGGTGGCGATCGATTTTGACGAAGCGTACCTGGCCCAGGCGCGGTTTGCCGCGGAAGTGTGCGATGTGGAAATCGATTTCCAGAAATTGTCTGTTTATGACGTCGCGAAGCTGGGCGAAAAATTCGACATCGTGCTGTTCATGGGCGTGCTCTATCACTTGCGCCATCCTTTGCTTGCCCTCGATCTGCTCCACGAACATGTGGCGCGCGATCTTTTGATTTTTCAGTCCATGCAGCGGGGCAGCGATGAAATTGTGCCGGTGCAGGGGGACTATCCTTTCTGGCAGCGGGATATTTTCACGCAGTCTGGATTCCCGAGCATGTATTTCATCGAAAATAAATACGCCGGCGACCCGACGAATTGGTGGATTCCCAATCGCGCCTGCGCGGAAGCCATGCTGCGAAGTTCCGGGTTCGAAATTTTGGAACATCCCGAGGAGGAGGTGTTCGTCTGCAAATGGCAACCCGTGTCATCGGAAGAGCCGCGGGCGGTTTATCCGGCAAACGCGTGAAAGTTCATTCGCCGTCTTGCACGGAAGTCTCGCGAGCGCGGCCGCACATGAGGCCGAAACCCGTATTTGCGGGTAGGAAATAGCCCAGTTGAGCGCGGTGAACTTTCTTACGATTTTTCAAAATGAAACAGAGAGCAATCACCAGGAGAGGTGCCCGGCAGTCCAGCATGGCCCCGCGTCGCCGGCGAAACGTTCTTCCAGCAGTCAGCCGCAAAACGGCGACGCCAGTCTCGGTGGATGCAACACCGAAACGGACGCCGGCGCGGAGCCGGGCGGTTGGGGAGGCGGCGGGAAAAATTCGGACCCGCCGCGGGAAGCTGTCGCGCAAGACCTAATTGCCTGAGACGAAGCTGGAGCCCCGATGACAGCAAATGGCCAAAGCCGCCTTCGTCGCGCCTTGGCGTTCGCGTTCCCATTTCGCTATGCCGTCGGCGTCATTTTTATCATCACCCTGTGCATCGCCGCCGCCAACGCGGCGGAGCCGGTGGTGCTGTTCAAATACATTTTCGACAGCCTGGTTCTCCACGGTTCAAACCATGTGCTGGTGGTCGGCATCTGTATTCTGATCGGCCTGGGAATTTTTCGCGAGGCGGCTACGGCGATTTCCAATTGGCTGACGTGGCATGCGCGATTGGGAATACACTATTCCTTGTTGGAGGTCACGGTTGAGCGGCTTCATCGCATGCCGCTGGGTTTCCATCGCGAGCAGGGCGTCGGCGCCGTGATGACCAAGCTGGACCGGGGCATTCAGGGTTTCATCACCGGCGTCACGCAGATTCTCTTCAACATCTTCCCGGCGGTTCTTTATCTGGTCATTTCCATTGCGATAATGTTTCGGCTGAATTGGCAGCTCACGGTCATCGTTATGTGTTTCGTGCCGGTGCCCGCCATAATCGCAGGGATGGCTGGCCCGGAACAGACGCGGCGCGAAAGGAATCTGCTGGAGCAATGGTCCAAAATATATTCGCGCTTCAATGAAGTGCTTTCCGGCATCGTGACGGTGCGCAGTTTCTCGATGGAAGATGCCGAGAAAACAAGATTTCTGGGCGACGTGAAAAGCGCCAACAATACGGTGGTGCGAGGGGTGGGCATTGACACAGGCGTGAGCGCGGCGACGAACATGGTGGTGGCGTTCGCGCGCATTGCGGCCGTGGCGCTGGGCGGCTCCTTCGTGCTCCAGGGGCGGATCACGACGGGCACGTTGCTGACGTTCCTGGGCTACATCGGAGGTTTGTTTGGACCGGTCCAGGGACTTACCGGAATTTATCAAACGATCCAACGCGCCTACGTTTCGTTGGACGACATTTTCGCTATCATCGACGTCCAGGATCATCTCGGCGACGCGCCGAACGCGCGCGATGTGGGGCACGTGAAAGGCGACGTGTCATTCAAGGACGTCAAATTTACCTATGAGCAGCGGAAGCGTCCGGTGCTGGATGGCGTCAGCCTGGATATAAAAGCGGGACAAACGCTCGCCGTGGTGGGGCCCAGTGGATCGGGCAAAACCACGATGATGGCTCTGCTCATGAGGTTCTACGATCCGGAAAATGGAGCGGTGCTGCTGGACAATGAGGACTTGCGAACGCTGAAACAGCGCACGTTGCGAAAAAACATCGGAACCGTCCTTCAGGATCCGCTGCTTTTTAATGACACGATTCGCGACAACATTGCCTATGGAAAACCGGAGGCGAGCATGGAGGAGGTGGAGCGCGCGGCGCGGGCGGCAAACGCGCATGATTTTATTTCTCACTTGCCGCAGGGTTATGAAACCATGGTGGGTGAGCGCGGAAGCCTGCTGTCGGTGGGCGAGCGTCAGCGCATTGCCATCGCGCGCGCACTGCTGAAAGATCCTCCGATTTTGGTGCTCGACGAGGCGACGTCCTCGCTGGACGCGGAATCCGAAGCGCTGGTCCAGGACGCCCTGGATCGCTTGATGAAAGGGCGAACGACGTTTGTCATCGCACACCGGCTGGCCACGGTGGTCCACGCGGACCGGATCATCGTACTGAAGCATGGACATATTGTGGAGTCCGGCACGCACGAAGAACTGATGCGGCAGCGCGGATATTATTCAACACTGGTGGAGCGCCAGACGCGGGGACTTATCCGCAACGAAGGCGAGGAAATGGCGTTGGCGGAATGAGTCTTGGGAACAGGAAACCACGAATGCTCACAAATGGACACCAATTGGTGAGTGTTCATTGCTGGTCGCCCGGCGAAAACGATTCAATCACCGTTTTTTCTTTTTCCCGCCCTTTTTTCCGCCGCCAGTTCGTTTGTTCACCGTCGCCCAGGCTCTTTTCTTGGCGGTCTTCTTGCTCGTGCCGCGTTTTTCGTAGCTTTTTTCGATGTGCGCGGCCTGGCGCTTTTGCTTGCCGGTATAGCTCGATTTATCTCCTCTAGGCATAATAGGTAATAGGGTATGTCAGTGGATTTGATAGATAGAGTACTGTGTGGATTGGGTTCGCAACAATAGGGAATTACACCTATCGTATTTCAGCCTGCCGCGACTAGATTCGGTTGTTCCGCAATTTTTGATTTTTATGTCGAAACCTTCGGCGCGGCGCAAACAAATAAAGGAGAATGGACCTGGTGGTGCGAGATGCTGGGAGGTGATTATCGTGGGCGGAGGCATGGCGGGACTTTCGGCCGCAATTTATCTGGGCCGGGCGGAACGGGAAACGCTGGTCATCGATGCGGGCAAGTCCATGGCGAAATGGGAGCCGGACGTGCAGAATTTTTTGGGATTCCCGGAAGGCATTTCGGGCAAGGATCTCTTGCTCCGGGCGCGCAAACAGGCACAGCGCTATCAGGCAGCCTTTGTCAGGGACAAGATACTTTCGGCGCGGAGACGGAATCACAAATTTTTTCTACGAGGGATGAACGCTTCCTACGTTTGCCGGCGATTGCTGCTGGCGACCGGAATTTTGCACGTGCCTCCGGATATTCCCGGCGTTCAGGTCTGCCTCGGGCGCAGCATGTTTTTTTGCAAGGACTGCGATGGCTATCGAGTGAAAGGCCAGAACATCGCCATTTACGGTTGGACGAACGAGGCGGTGGAGTACGCGCTGGCGATGCTCACCTATTCCAGGCGAGTCGCCATTCTTACTGACGGGCGAAAGCCGCGGTGGGACGGCTTCTGGGAGCAACAACTTGAGGTGTACGGGATACCGGTCCATCAGGAAGAAATTCTTAAGGTGCGGCATGAGCGCGGGCAGATTCAGTTTTTGTTGCTGGAAGGCGGAGCAAAGTTGCCGGTGGCAAAATTGTTCACCACCCGCGGCGATATTTATTTCAATAGCCTGGCGAAAGGGCTTGGCGCGGAAGTGGATTCCACCGGAGAAATCGAGGTGCAATTGGATATGAGCACCACGGTGGAAAAACTTTACGCCGCCGGTTGTGTGACACCCGCCAATTGCCAGATGATTATTGCCGCCGGGCAGGGCGCTATTGCGGCGCAGGCGATTAATCGTGACATATTCGAGGAGCGGTTAAAGGTGTGTGCGTTGCATCCCGATCGCGTGGTCCGCTGACACCCGGGCCCCACGCATTTAAATGTAGCGCGGCCGTCACGGCTGCGAGTGTCGGCGGCGTCTCGCCGCCAGACGACGTTGAAGCACAATTAAACGACCGCTGTTCCTGGCGCCGGGACGGTGCCGGAACTCGCAGGCGAGACGCCTGCGTTACAAATCGGACGGCTTTTGCCAACTTGAGCTTTGTTTTTCAATTTGAATGCGCGAGGCCTGAGCTGACAGCACCGCTCTCTTTACTCTTTCCGCCGGCGCCTATAGTTTCTCCGAAATTGCTCTGCTGTCATTCCAATGAAGAGAATCTGTTTGCTCGCCACAATTCTAGCGTGCTGTTGTGCTGCCGCGATGGCGCGCGAACTGGCAACGAATTCCCTCGAAAACATCGCGCTCAATCGCGCCGCCTATCAGTCCGATTCCATCGATGACGACCACACGGCGGATCTGGTGACCGACGGCAGCGACGCGACCTTTTGGGAAAGCCACCCCGGCAGCAATTCGTGGATCATGATCGATCTGGGCGAGGTTTGTTCCTTTGATCGCATTGTCCTGAAGTGGGGCGAATCTCGTCCCGCGAGGGGCCGGATTCAAATTTCGAGTGATGATGCCCAATCGAAAACCTGGCGCGATTTGTTTGCGTTCACGAATTCTGCGGCTGTCCGTGAAATAGATTCTCCCGCCAGCAAGGCGCGTTATGTGCGTCTCGTCATTCCCGCGGATGTCACCTTGGCGCGCGGTTGCGTGCTGTCGGAATTTGAAGTGTATGGAACGCGAAAGACTCATTTCATTCCCGCGCCACAACCGAAGGCCGATGCGGACGGCTCAATACTGCTTACGGGCGGGCGTTGGAAATTGTGCAATGCCATGTTTGTCCAAGCCGCGCCGCAGCAGATTTCCCGCGCAGGATTTGATGATGCGAAATGGCTTCCCGCCATCGTGCCGGGAACGGTGCTGGGGAGTTACCTGGCGATTGGCGCGGTTCCCGATCCGTGGTTTGGCGACCAGATGAGCCAGATTTCAGATGATTTTTTTTCGCGTCACGATTTCTGGTATCGCGACGAATTCGTGGTTCCAAAAAAGGACGCCGGTCGGAGGTTGTGGCTGAATTTCGACGGCATCAACTGGAAGGCGGATGTTTTCTTCGACGGCGTTCGTGTCGGCGAGATCGATGGCGCATTCATTCGTGGCCGATTCGATGTCACCGAAATAGCGAAGCCTGGCGCGACCAATTGTGTTGCTGTGCTCATCCATCACGTGGCGCACGCGGTGCCTGGCCTGAAGAAATTGCGACACAAATTCCTGGGTGGGCCGACTACCAATGGTGACTTGCTCGGTCATGATAGCCCGACGTTTCTTTCGAGTGCCGGTTGGAATTGGGTGCCAATCATTCGCGGCCGCGACATCGGCATTTGGAATGATGTTCGTTTGGAAACTTCCGGCGACGTCAACATCGTCGATCCGTGGGTGGCCACGGATTCGCTCTCGCCGGACCACACTCATGCCGAAATCAGCGTTCGCACTGAGCTGGAAAATCATTCGCCGTCGCCCGTGACCGGAAAACTCATCGCCACGATCGGCGATTTGAAATTCGAAACCAATATCGCGTTTGCTGCGAATGAGACGCGAAGTTTGGCGTTCGACAAAACCACGTGGCCGAATTTGGCGTTGAATCATCCCCGACTTTGGTGGCCGAACGATTATGGCGAACAGCCGCTGTACCAGCTCAACTTGCGATTTGAAGAAGCCGGTCGGATCAGCGACGAAAAATCCGTGAACTTCGGCGTGCGGAAATTGGAATGCCGCGTGATTGACAATGTCCTCACCATTTTCGTGAACGACACGCGCATACTTTGCCGCGGTGGAAATTGGGGCATGGCCGAGGGCATGCTCAATTGCGACGCGGCCGGCCTCGCGCTCCGCGTGCGCCTCCATCATGACGCGAATCTGAACATGATCCGCAACTGGGTGGGCATGGAAGGGCACGAAGCGTTTTATGACGCGTGCGATCGTTGCGGTATTTTGATTTGGGATGATTTCTGGCTGGCCAATCCCGTCGACGGCCCGGACCCGGACGATCACAAAATGTTCATGGAGAATGCGCGTGACAAAATTCGCCGCGTTCGCAGTCATCCCTCGCTCGCGCTTTATTGTGGACGCAATGAAGGCATGCCGCCGGCGGATTTGGATGCCGGCATGCGCGAGGCGGTGAATTCGCTGGATCGCACGAGATATTATATTCCTCACTCGGCGGCAGGCGTTGTCACCGGCTACGGCCCTTATGTGCCGCAAGATGTGGAATGGTATTTTGCGAATCGCGGAAAGACCTTTCATAGCGAGCTCGGTATTGTGGCCATCCCAACGATTGAGAGCATGAAGGCGATGATGCCGGCGGAGGACCTGTGGCCCATAAACGACATGTGGGCGGTGCATGATTATCAGAAACCGCGCTCGCAGATGTTCACCAAGCGCGTCGCCGAACGCTACGGCGAGCCAGCCAATCTTGCGGATTACTGCCGTGAAGCGCAAATGGTGAATCTGGAATCGGCCAAGGCCATGTATGAATCTCTGCAAGCCAATCAGGGGGGCGGCACATTGGTGTGGATGACGCAATCCGCCTGGCCATCGCTCATTTGCCAACTCTACGATCACTATTTCGAGATGACCGCCGCTTATTTCGGGGCAAAAAGCGGTTGCGAACCGGTGCACATTTTTTGGGACGCCAATGCGGATGTCATCAAAACCGCCAACGACACGCAGACGAATCTCGATAGCCTGAGCGCGGAGGCGCGCGTTTACAGCCTGGATGGAAAAGAATTATGGCATAAATCCGTCCGGCTCGACGTTCCAGAAACCAGTGTCAAAGATTGTTTTCCCATCACGCGTCCGACGGAAATATCTCCTGTTTTTTTTGTGAAACTTGTGCTGCGGAAGGGCGGGCAAATGCTCTCGGATAATTTTTACTGGGGCTGCGCGAAGGGCGGAACTTGTCAGGCGCTGAATCAATTGCCGCCGGTGGAACTGTCCACCAAAGCCACGCAGTACGATCGCAAGGGCCGTCGCCAGATCTTGGTGCGCGTGACCAACCCCGCGCAAACCATCGCGCTTGCGATTCGATTGAAAGTGCAGCGCGCGGATTCCGGCGCGCGCGTGCTGCCGGTGTTTTACAGCGACAATTATTTTTCATTGCTGCCTGGTGAAAGCCGGACGATCTCGGTGACGTTTGACGACGCAACTCTGGCCGGCGCGTCGCCAAAGTTGCTTGCCGAAGGATGGAACGTGAAGCCCGAGGAAATCCGAATCCGATGAACGCGCATCGCGGAAAAGTCCTGCGGCTGCCGCCAAACCGCGTCTGGCGCACCTATTCCGGCGGCCTCATGCTCGACCGCATGGAATGCCGCGCATCGCCCGCCGACGGTCCGTTCCCGGAAGATTGGCTCGGCTCGACGGTGCGCGCGATCAATCCGAATCGTGAAAACGAGAACGAAGGATTGGCGCGTGTTGTTTTTGCGGGCGGGGAAGCGTTGCTGGCGGATTTGCTTGCGGCCGATCCGGAATACTTTCTTGGCCGGGAACATTTGAGCCGCTTTGGTGCGAATCCAATGATGCTGGTCAAATACCTGGATTCGGCGGTGCGGTTGCCGTTTCAGGTTCATCCCACCGTGGATTTTTCCAAGGCCCGCCTGAATGCCGCGAGTGGCAAGACGGAAGCTTATTACATATTGAACACGCGGCCGGAAATCAGCGCTCCCTACATTTACCTCGGCTTTCAACATCCACCTACGCGCGGGGAATTGCGGCGGATGATTGTCGAGCAGGACATCGCCGCGATGGAACGGTGCTTCGATAAAATTCCGGTCCAGCCCGGTGATGTGTATGTCGTGCCCGGTGGATTGCCGCACGCCATTGGCGGCGGGGTGCTCATGGTTGAGGTCATGGAGCCGACGGATTTCGTGGCGCGGGTGGAGTTCAATGTGGCGGGGCGCGTGATTCCTGAATCGGCGCGGTTCATGGGCCGCGATGTGGATTTTGCGCTGGATATGTTTTCATTGGCGCCAGTGAGTTTGTCTGAGGTGCAATCTCGTTGGAAATGCGAGCCACGCGTATTGGTCGAGAATCCGGCCATGCGGCGTGAGGCCTTGGTGGATGGTCGCGTCACGGAGCGGTTCAATATTCTGCGTACTGAAGTGAAGGGGCGCGCGCCTTGGCGTCCGGTGGGATTCACCGTTCTTTTGGTTGTGGATGGCGAATGCACTGTTTCTACGGCAGGGGAGAAAGTAGCGCTTGCCCGATTTGATCGCATCGTGGTTCCGCATGGCATGGACGCGCTGGAGATCGACGCCGATGGAGTGGTGCTGTTGGAGTGTTTGCCGCCGGGAGTGAATTTGGAGCGTATAACGAAATGCATTTGATGGTAGGGCGCGGAGCGACGCGCCCTACCAGCCGAATTAACTATCCGCCAAATCATCTCCGGTTTCCTTCCGCAATTCCGTGATGCGGGCGAGCAGATGCAGGGTGAGCGTCGCGTAGCCGGGTCTGCCGTAGAGGTTGTTAAGTTCACCGGGGTCTTTGTCCAAATCGTAGAGTTCGAATTCCTCCGGTTCCTCGGGGAATGCCGCCAGCTTGTGATAGTGAATGAGTTTGTAGCGCTCGGTGCGCACGCCGCGATGCGGCCGCACGTGTTCCCATTCCGGATACTCGAAATATTCGTAGAGCCAATCTTTCCGCCAGTCCGCGGGCGGCTCGCTTTTGAGAATTGGGACGAGGCTGCGTCCATGCTGGAGCGATGGCGGGCGGACACCGGCCAGTTCCAGCAATGTGGGCGCAATGTCCACATTCAACGCCATTTCTTCACAGGATGAACCGGCTTTCACCAGGCGGGGATAACGCACGATGAGCGGCACCCGGATGGAAGGCTCGTGCATGAAACGTTTGTCGTACATCCGCCATTCACCGAGGAAAAATCCGTGGTCCGATGTGACAATCACCGCGGTGTCATCCAATTGCCCCTCGCGCTCCAGCAGGTCCACCACGCGGCCAAGGTTATCGTCGTTGTCCACCACACCGGCATAGTGGTCCTTGGCGACTTCTTCCAGCGTCCGCGGATTGTCGTCGCCTAAAATGGTGGTGCCGATTTTATTGTTGGCTTCGGCGAAGGAGCGCGGCTTGCCGGGATAACCTTTCAGGTCGTCATCAAAGGTCGCCGGCTTGGGAATCGGGATGCCGTTGTAAAGGTCCAGATGGCGGCGCGCGCGATAAAACGGCGCATGCGGCGCGAAGGGATTCAGAAAAACGCAAAATGGTTTTTCGCGTTTCTGCTCGAGCCATTGCAGCGCGCGGTCGGTGACGACATCGTCCAAATAACCTTCATAACGTTTCGGCTCGGAATACTTGCCGGCGATGCCTTCGGTCAAGAGCGGGTTGTAGTAATCCGTCCGGCCATTGAAACCGAAATAATAATCCCAGTAACGATCCTGAAGCGCGTGCTTGATATGGGCCTTGCCAAAAAAGGCCACTTCGTAGCCGGCCTTATGCAGGAGATCCGACACGAGCGGAATGTTGTGCGGGATGGGGCCGTTGCCGTTTCCTTTTTGATCGGGACCGGGTTTGGCGGGCACGTTTCCGGTGGCATTGATGCTGTGGGAATAGAGTCCGGTCAACAGGCCGGCGCGGGAGGGGAGGCAAAGCGCGTTGGTCACAAACGCGTTTTTGAACATCATGCCTTCGCGGGCCATTCGGTCCATGTGCGGGGTTTTGACGATGGGATGCCCGGCGCAACTTAATTCGTCGTAGCGCAATCCTTCGCCGAGAAAAATAATCAGATTCGGTTTTTGCTTTGGCGGGGATGATTCCGCGCCGAATGCATCGAGGGCGGCATCGCCCAACGCCAGCGCCCCGACGACGCCGGCGCTCAATTTGAGAAACGATCGCCGCGACGGTTTATGATCGGCATTGGTGGCGTCCGGTGCGGAGTTTTGTGCTGCAGTAGTCATGAGTTACGCGTTCGCGTGCCAGTCTGGCAGAATCGTTTCGCCGGCAATAACCATATGTTTATACGGGTTTGTGGCGGGGAGCGCATCGAATTGCTCGATTGGGCCGGCGTTGCTTAAAATTCGTTTGGCCGGATGCCGCGGGTTCGTTAGCATGTCATGCTGATGATTCACTTTAGAAGCCGCTGTTTGGCTTGCATCTGCGCTGTGATGAGCATCGCGGGCGCATCGGTGCGGCTGGTCGCGGCGGAGGCGCCGGAATCGGCCGGGAGCAGTTCGCTCGCGGGCCAGCCGGTGCTGGGCAGGAATGCCAATGGCGTGCTGGAGGTGTTTCAAGTCGCGGCTGACGGACAATTGCGGCACCGCTGGCAGAAACCATCGAACGGCGATTGGTCTTCCTGGTCCACTCTCGGCAGCGGAGTTTCGCCCGGCATCGCCATCGCCAATTTCGCTGATGGGCGAATGGCGGTTTTTGCCGAGGATAGCTCAAACCACACGCTCAGGTACATTTGCCAGCGCGAGACGAATAGTTTGAACTGGTCGGACTGGACGGATTTGGGCGGAAAAATTCGCGCACCCCTGGCGGCCGGGCAGGACGCGGATGGGCGGCTGGAGGTGTTTGCGTTTAGTATGGACGGCAGCACGGTGAAGCATATCTGGCAGACAAACGCCCAAAATGGCTGGTCCGCATGGTCGGATCTCGGCGGCGCCGTTCAATCCCAACTGGCTGCGATTAGAAGCGAGGGCGGACGCCTCGAACTCTTCGGCATTGCCGCCGGCGGGGGCCAAGTCCTGCATTGCTGGGAGCAACGCTTGAATGCCAGCGGCGATTGGTCGCGCTGGGTGAATCTCGGCGGCAACATTTTACCGGGGTTTGCCGTGGAGAAAAACGCGGTGGGGCATGTGGAGTTGTTCGCCGTCAATCAGCGTCATGCAGGCGTGCGCATTTATCAGATTAATCCCGGCGACAGCCAGCACTGGACCGGGTGGCTGAGTTTTGGCGACGAACAACAAATCACCAACGCGCCGGCTTCGCGCGATATTCCGGGAAATTGGCGCACTTTCGGCAGCGATCTCAAACCGGGTCTGGCGACGGCGAAGAGCAAGGACGGACGCCTGGAAGTTTATGCCGTGAACGCCGTGGACGGCAGCCTCCTGCATCGATGGGAGACACTGCATGGCGGTTCGGATCGATGGTCGCCGTGGGCCACCATGGACGAAAAGGTGAGCCCCTATCCCGCGGCGGGGGCGAACGAGGACGGCAATTTGGAGGTGTTCGCGGCGGACCCGCGGGACGCGAACGTGATTCATCATCGCCGTCAAATCAGTTTTGCCAGCGATTGGCTGGATTGGTCGCGGCTGGATGCGCCCACGTTTCAATATGCCTCCCGAACCTGGCGGACTGATGAAGGCCTGCCGGGCAACACTGTCCAGGCGATTGCGCAGACAGCGGACGGCTACCTATGGATCGGCACGCAGCATGGTTTGGCACGGTTTGACGGGGTGCAGTTCACGGCATTCAATACGAACAACACGCCGCAACTGAAAAATTCCTCCATTACGGCATTGTGGGCGGACAGAACCGGCGTGCTTTGGATTGGAACGGACGGCGGGGGATTGGTGCGCCTGATGAACGGTGTCTTTAGCCGCTTTGGCAAAACCAATGGGCTGGCGGGGGAGAATGTGCGGGTGATTTCCGAAGGCACGAACGGTTCGCTTTGGATTGGCACCACCACCGGGCTGAGCCGATATGAGGGCGGGCAATTCCACACCTACACGCAGGCCCAAGGTTTGTCGTCGGACGTGGTCCGAAATATCTGCGAAGATCGCGGGGGGAATCTCTGGATTGCGACGGGCAAGGGGCTCAACCGCCTGCGGCCCGGCGGCACCATGGATTCGTTCACCATGCCGAACGGTTTGCCCAATGATTCGGTCCGGGGAATTTGCCAGGACAAAGGGGGCCGCATTTGGATCGGATCGAACAACGGCCTGCTCTGGTACAACTGGTATTGGGGCCAGAGTTTCTACGCTTACAACACTCGTTATGGTTTGTCGGATACGTTCGTCAGCGCCATTTGCGAGGACCGCGAAGGCAATCTTTGGGTCGGCACCTATAGCGGCTTGAACCGGTTTCGCGAAGGGCGGTTTTACAGCCAGTTGGATGACGAGGGATCGCCGTTTGGCCGCGTGAACGCCATGTTTGAAGATCGCGAAGGCGACATGTGGGTGGGAACGACCGAAGGCCTGGTGCGGCTGACGCCCAAGCGATTTTTTGCCTACACGCGGCAACAGGGATTGACTCACAACAATGTGACTTCGGTCATGGAAGACAGCAGCGGGAGCCTGTGGCTGGGGACGTGGGGTGGCGGGTTGAATGAGATGAAGGACGAAAAAGTGACGGATTACGCGCCGACCAATGGTCTTTCCCAGGACCTGATCCTTTCATTGTGCGAAAGCGACGATGGCAGCCTGTGGGTGGGGGCGGATTTTGACGGAGGGTTGACGCGGCTCAAGAATGGGGTGGTCACGCATTACACCTGGACGAATGGATTGATTAACGCCGGTTTGCGCGCGCTGCACGAAGACCGAAATGGAAATCTGTGGATTGGGACGATGCGCGGTTTGAGTTGTTTTGAAAACGGGAAATTCGCCAACTACACCACCAGGGATGGTCTCGCCGGCAATGCGGTGCACGCGATTTGCGAGGACCACGCCGGCAATTTGTGGTTTGGAACGGACGGCGGGCTGAGCCGTTGGAACAATGGCACATTCGTCAATCTGACCACCAGGAACGGTTTGTCACAGAATCTTGTCACGGCTCTTTATGAAGACGAGGACGGGGTGTTGTGGATCGGCACGGCCAGCGGCGGATTAAATCGCTATGCGGACGGGAAGTTCACGTCCTACACGATGCGGCAGGGGCTTTTTAGTGACGAAATTTTTTCGATTCTGGAAGACAGGGAGGGCTGGCTTTGGATGAGCTGCTCGAAGGGGGTTTTTCGGGTGAGCAAACAGGTGCTGAACGACTACGCCGTGCAGCGCGCGAAGCGTATCGTCAGCATCGCGTACGGCAAAACCGATGGCATGGAAACTCCGCAATGCAACGGCATCGGCAGTCCGGCCGCGTGGCGGGACCGGGACGGCCGGTTGTGGTTTGCGACCACGAAGGGCGTGGTGGAAGTGGACCCGGCCACGGTGAGAATTGACCGGAAACCGCCGCCGATTTACGTCGAGCAGGTGCTCGCGGACCGCGTGGCGCGGTTGCCGGTGGAGCGTCGAACGAGCGAGGAGCCGCTGGTGATTCCGCCTGGCCGCGGGGAGTTGGAATTTCACTATGCGGCTTTGAGCCTGTCGGCCCCGGAAAAAAACCGGTTCAAATACAAACTGGATTCCGTCGATTCGGACTGGGTGGATGCGGGCGCGCGGCGGACGGCGTATTATAATAATGTTTCTCCCGGGCGCTACACGTTTCACGTGATCGGTTGCAACAAGGACGGCATCTGGAATGAAACGGGCGCGTCGCTGGAGTTCATTCTTAAACCGTATTTTTGGCAGACCTGGTGGTTCCGGGGATTGCTGGCGGGTCTCATCCTCGGCGGCGCCAGCGGAGCGGTATTGTATGCTACGCGCCGGAGGATGCAGCGGAAGCTCGAGCTGGTGGAACAACGCCATGCGATTGAAAAAGAGCGGGGCCGCATCGCCAAGGACATCCATGATGATTTGGGATCGAGCCTGACGCGCATCATGATGCTCGGCGAACGTGTCGAGGAGGGATTGGGTCGGCGCGAGGACATTGCGCCGCAGGTAAACAAGATCGTGTCGTCGGCGCGGCATACCTTGCAGTCGCTGGATGAAATAGTTTGGGCGGTGAATCCGGAGAACGACACGTTGAATGGCTTGTTGGAGTACATTGGGCATTACGCCAACGAATTCTTCGAAAACACGCGCATGAGCTGCCGGCTGGAATTGCCGCCGGAATTGCCGGAATTCAATCTCGCCGCCGAGGTCAGGCACAACCTGTTCCTGGTCGTGAAGGAGGCGCTGCACAACGCGTTGAAACATTCGGGCGCGACGGAGGTGCGGGTCGACGCGGCGGTGAAGGATGCCGCGCTGGAGATTGTGGTGGCGGACAACGGCCGTGGATTCGAATTGAATGGCAATGGCGGGCCGGGCCTCGGCAACGGCCTCCGGAACATGCGCAACCGGATGGAACATCTGGGCGGGCATTGCGAAATCAGCAGCGCGCCGGGGCAGGGGACTTCGTTGAAGTTCATCCTAAAGTTGAAATCCAGCGTGCCGGGCAGCGTCTTAACTTCGAAGGAGCGCGGCTCTGTGAGCCGCAGCGTGCTCTAATGTCAGAACGTTTTGCGAAATCTGACGCTTGGCTTGCTGAGTTGCTGCAGGTCGCAGACCCGCGCTCCGCATACTCCGGAGAATAGGACGCTGCCGCGCGCCGAGCGCAGTTGCATAACCGGCCGCGACTCGTATGTTTATACGGATTGGAGACTGTGGCGAAGATGCTACAGTCCCAGCGTGATTAATGCTGTAAGTGACGAGTTCGAAGATTCCGTGCCGATTCGCGTGGCCATAGTGGAAGACGATGAGGAGATCCGGGCCAATCTTTCCCACAGGATTGGCAGCAACTCGGCGTTTGAACTTCTCGGCACGTTTTGCGATGCCGAAACGGCGGTGACGAATTTGCCGACGCGCAAACCCGACGTGGTGCTGATGGATATCAATCTCCCGCAAATGGATGGGGTGGAATGCGTGCGGACGTTAAAACCCCAGATGCCGACGACGCAATTTCTGATGCTCACGGTGTATGAGGACAATAACCGGTTGTTCAAATCGCTGACGGCGGGGGCGAGCGGTTATTTATTGAAAAGAACGTCGCCGGCGAAATTGTTGCAGGCGATTCGGGAGGCGCACCTGGGCGGATCGCCGATGACGCCGCAGATTGCGCGACGCGTGGTGCAACATTTCAGCCAGCGGAATTCGGAATCCGAACTGGAACGGCTGGCCCCGCGCGAAACGGAGGTGCTGGACCAGCTTTCGAAGGGATTTCGCTACAAGGAAATCGTGGACAATCTCGGCATCAGCCACGGCACACTGCATAGTTACATTCGCAATATCTACGAAAAGCTGCACGTGCATTCGCGCACGGAGGCGGTCGTGAAGTATCTCCATCGCTGACACGGCTCGGCGGTTTTCAACCACGAATGGACACGAATGGTTCGTGTTCATTCGTGTTTCTGCGACGGCAATGATCTGGCCGTAACAACCCTGCCGAATGCCATTCGGCGATACAGCAGGATGCCATCCTGCGCTACGACTTAGACGCTATGACGAAATGAGGCTTCTTGCCCGCGGTGGTGGGGCGCGTCACTCCGTGCGCGCCGTTGTTGAGCGGGGTCGCGGCGCGCGCGGAGCGACGCGCCCTACCGCCAATGCATTTTGTTACACGGTGTCAGTGATGCTGGCGTTCGTTGCATCCGGAAAAAATTAGTGGGTCTGCTCCGCCGGAAACGTGGGCATTCAATAAGGCTCAATAATGACGACCCGTATAAATCTATGACTACGAGGAAGCATTATTTTGTGTCACGGTTGCAGCATGAACTCTAAGCCCACGGTTCACGCTGGTCGATTTCAGCTCTGCGTGCAAAGGCAGAATGCGGCTTCGTCAGACAAAGGCTTACGCGATAAGGGGAGTTTCTCTGAAAGACGGGATCGCGTCGGGTCCGTTACGCTGGATTCAGAAGCCTGGTTCGTAACCGAAGTAAAAAAGCCGCTGGCAGTTCATCCATTAAAGCATCCTCTCGATTTCCCTGTATCGTTCGATTCCTAAGTGTCGTTGTATCGTCCCAAATAAAAATCCCAAATCCCGCGCGAGTAAAAACCCTGCAAACCAAACCGTCAGCATTATGGTAAAAAGAATCCCCCTCACCATTGGAGCGGCAGCCGCGGCCCTTGTGGCCGCATCCTTGCCTGCCCACGCCCAAACTTATTCGAATGCCGTGCAGGCATTGAAGCCGGTGGCTTATTGGCCGCTGGCGGAAACGGTCCAGCCGCCGGCCGGCGCTTACGTGGCCAACAATCTAGGCACGGCGGGCGCGGCGGGAAATGGATTCTATGAAACCTGGTTTCAGCCGTGGAACACGGGGACGAACGTGCTTTATTACCAGACCAACAACATCCAGCACATCGTCGGGCCCATTGGTGACGCCGACATGGCGTTGCAATGCACGCGCAGCGCGGCGGGGGCGGGCGGGTTTGTTGTCTTCCCTCGCAACACGAACGGCGTGGTGAATTCGGCGATCAATATGACGCCGCCGTTCTCGATTGAATTTTGGGCGAATCCCGGCTCGACAACAAAGGCCGTGATGCCGATTGTCAATGAAGGCCGCGTTCCCGAGCAGCAAGGGGCTGACTTCGGCTATGCCAGCGGGAATTGGACCGGCTTCTGCGTCGGGCAATATGGCGGAAATTTCTTTTTTGCGACGTTCAATGGGAACGGCAATGCGAAGCAGGAGCTTGATACGCCGCTGGCCTCGGGTGTGTGGCAGGACATGGTGGTTACCTTTGATGGCACGAATATCACTTGGTACACCGATGGCGCTCAATCCGCACAAATGACAATCCAACAGTCGGGCGCGAATGCGCTGGGCCAGCTCTATGTTCCGAACCAGACCTGCCCGCTGCTGATCGGCAGCGGCAGCATCATTGGCGCGGGAAACGGCGGCAGCGAGTTTAACGGGTTGATCGATGATGTTTCGATTTACACGAACGTCCTTGATGCCACGGCCGTGGCCAACCACTATGCTGCCTACACCGCCACTGACAGCAGCTACAAGAACGCCGTGCTCGCCGACAGCCCCAGCATCTACGTTCGTCTGGACGACCCGAATTTTCCCGCGAGCAATTATCCGGACCGGAGCACCTACCCGGTGGCGGCCAATTACGGATCGATCGGCGGGGCAGGCAATGGCTTTTATCAGCCGGGCACGACGCCGGGAGTTTCCGGCCCGCCCTTCAGTGGTTTCGGTACGGATAGCCGTGCGGTTGCCATCAATGGTTACAGCGGCGCGGTGGATGTGGGCGCGGGCAATTTGCCGCCCGAACTCAATCCCGCGGGCACATCCCCGGTGACGGTAGCGGGGTGGTTCCAGGCGGGTCCGGCCGATGCGCCGTCGCGCTTCCAGATGCTCGCGGGTCACGGCAACGCGTCCTGGCGCATTGCGATGGACAACAACGCTGCCGGTCTGCGGTTCAATCCGGGCAATGGCCCTGAGCTTCAGTTTACCAACACGCCGGACATTTTGACCAACGGCTTCCTGGCGAACGATGGCAACTGGCACTTCGTGGCCGGTGTTTCGGACGGCACGAATGATTATCTTTACATTGACGGTTTGCTGGCCAGAACCGCGGCCAACGCGGGGAGCGTTGCCGGCACGAACGGGGACGCGCTGCTGGGCGGCGATCCTTCCACGCTGGTTCCGATCTGGAACGGCAACTCCGGTTCAGAGCCGCGCTATTTTGACGGGCAGATCGCGCAGTTCGCGGTTTTCACCAACGCGCTTTCAGCGACGGATATTCAGCAATTATATTCAGCGGCGGGCGTTCCGCCGTATTTCGTGGAAGTTCCTCAGTCGACAACCAATAACGCCCTGGCGAACGTCACGATCCCCGCGAGTGTTCATGGCAGCGCGCCTTTGTCATTCCAATGGTATAAGGGCGGAACGCCGGTGGCCAACCAGACCAATGTCAACCTGAACTTGACGCCCGCGCAAGTGACCGATGCCGGTGACTACACCCTGATCGCCACCAACACCTCGGGCGCGGTGACCAGTTCCGTCGTGACTCTCTCCCTTTACACCCAGCCAGATATCCTGGAGCAACCGTTGTCCGATATTCAGGTGTTCCAGGGAACGAGCCCCACTCTGAAAATCGTGGCGAGTGGCGCGCAGCCGATCAGTTATCAATGGAGCCTGAACGGCACGGCGATTCCTGACGCGACCAACTCCAGCTACGTGATCGCCAATGTACAGACCGGCGGCACCTATACCTGCGCGGTGACGAATGCCGTGGGAGTCGCTTCGCCCGGGTTCACTCCGGTGACCGTCGCGGTCATGGCACCGCCCACAGCGCCTTATCCCGAGGCCGTGCTGGCCAGCGGCCCGATTGCGTATTATCGCCTGAACGAAAGTCCGGACGACGGACTCGGCAATAACGATCGCACTGCCTACGATAACGCGGGAGGATACAATGGCGTTTACACCAATACCACCCTCGCCCAGCAGGGTTACAACGTGTTCAGCGATCCGGGCAATTTCGCGCCCTTCTTTGGACTGGTTCCTCAGCAAAGCCCGACCAACAACCTGGTGCACAATGTGCCCACCTTGTTGAATTTCGGCACGACCAACGGCGGCAATGCAGAATTCTCGGTGGAGGCCTGGATCAATGAAGTGCTATACCAGAACGGCGGCAACTGCATTGTCGGGCTCGGTTCCGGCGGTGGCGGCGAACAATTCGTGCTCGATTCCGGCGCCGGTGGCGACTTGCGGTTCTTTGTTCGCAACGCGGCGGGAAACACTTCGGGCGCCACGAGTGCCTTTGCGGCGGCGGACAGCCACTGGCACCACGTCGTGGGTGTCTGCGATGAAGCGGGCGGGACGGTGAAGCTTTACATGGATGGCCAATTGCTGGCCACCGGAGCGATCACTCCCGGCAGCGGCCTGCTCAGCTCATCGATGCCGATGACCATCGGAGCGCGGGACGCCGGCAATTCCAACCCGGTGGGCTATGGCTATCAATTCCTTGGACAAATTGATGAAGTGGCCATTTACAACCGGGCGCTGAGCGCGAATGAGATTCAAAGCCATTACCTCGCTTCAGGCATAGGACCGATTATTACCCAAGTCTCGCCGCAGGACCTCACGACCAATGAGGCTTCGACGGTGACATTCACGGTCACCGTGACCGGCACGGCGCCGCTGACGTATCAATGGTACGATCCGGGCGCCAATCCAATTCCAAATGAAACCAACGCCACGCTGACATTGAACAACGTGCAGCCATCGCAGAGCGGCGGCTATAGCGTGACGGTGAACAACCTCTATGGCAATGCCACGACCAACGTCAATCTGACGGTCAATCAAGGCGCAGCGGTCATTGCGACGGATCTGACTCCGACGGAACAGACAGTCTACGCCGGGTCGCAGATTACCTACACCATCATCGCCTCGGGCACGCCTCCATTCTCGTATCAATGGTATCAGGATGGCTCGGCCATTCCCAACGCCACCAATGCGGACCTCTCGTTCGCAGCTCTGGTGGGATCGCACAGCTATTACGTCAGCGTGACCAACGCACAAAGCGGTGGAACACCGGCGGTCAGTTCCACGGGAACGGTGACGGGCATGCCGGTGACGACCTTGAATCCGGCGAATTTCACCGACAAGATGAAGATCACGTTCTCGGGTTACAATCGCAATGAAACACTGAAGGACTTCCCGGTCCTGGTGAAGTTGGGCCCGGGCGTCAACGGCTTCAATTACGCGCACTTCGCCTCGGGGACCGGCGGCGACCTGCGTTTCACCGACGCGAACGGCACGCGCGTGCTTCCGTCTGAAATCGATGAATGGAATCCGGGCGGCGTCTCGACCGTGTGGGTGCAAGTCCCGGCATTGAGCGGACCCACCGATTCTATCTGGGCTTACTGGGGCAATGCTTCCGACACGACGGCTCCAGCCGGCACGAATGTGTGGGTGCCGCAGTCGTTCGAAAACCTGCCCGCCTATCAGATTGTGTATCACATGAAGGAGGGCGCGTTCCCATTCGCCGATTCCACATCGATGCATACTTCGACCAATGGCGTTGCGCCCGGACAGACAAACGGCGTTGTCGGCACGGCCGGCTATTTCGATGGCGCCGAATGGCTCGACGCGGGCACCAACGACGAGGGCAGCGCGTTTACGCTGTCCGCCTGGGTGAACGTGACGAACAACGCCTATGACATCCAGGGCATCTGGGCCGACTTTGGAGGAGGATTCAAGCTTCCCGGATTTGCCTTCTATGTGAACTCGTACCAGACCACCGACGGGGTCCTCGACTTTTCGACCGGCGACGGCACGGCGGGCGAGGAAGATAAAACTCCGGCGAACACGGTGCAGACCGCGTCCTGGCACATGGTTTCGGTGGCCGTTAACCGAACCAACGGCACGGCGGCGTTCTACTATGATGGCAACAACGTGGCGAACAGCGTCAAGGTCATCCAGGACTTCCCGACCGCCACCAACGATGTGAACCTGGGGCGGTTCGTCGGCGGAGCCTTCCCATTCCATGGGGCCATCGACGAAGCGCGCATCCGGACCAGCGTCAGCTCCTCCAACTGGGTTTGGGCGAGCTGGGCCACGGTGGCGCAGAACTCGGCCCTGGAAAGCTATTCCTCGGTCGACAGCACGGTGGTGAGCGTGACGCCGGTCACGATCCAGTTCGCCACGTCCAGTGGCAGCACGAACATCGTGCTGAGCGGATCCGGCGGGAATGCCGACGCGGGTCTGGCATACCGCGTGGTGGGTTCAACGAACTTGAATCTGCCGATGTCGCAATGGACGACGGTGCTGAGCAGCAACTTCGACCAGAGCGGCAACTTTACCAACAAGGTTCCGATCGACCCGACGAAGCCATCGGAATACTTCCAGATTGTGATTCCATAATCCCTGAGAAAAACGCGAAAGATTATTAGATAACATGTGACGAGGCGGTCGGGACAAAACTCCCGGCCGCCATCGGAAACAAGGAAAGTCAATGAACAATTTGCAGCCCAGAGCCACTAAAACCGAAGCCGCGACGCCACCACGCGGGTTCACTTTGATCGAACTTTTGGTGGTCATTGCGATCATCGCTATTTTAGCCGCGATGCTGTTGCCCGCCTTGAGCAAAGCGAAACTTCGGGCGCAGTCGATCCAGTGCATGAACGACCTCAAGCAAATCACCACGGGATGGTACATGTATAACAGCGATAATAATGGGAATTTTGTGGTGAACCATGCCGGAATGAGTTCCAGCGATACCACCCCGAGCTGGGTGGTGGGCTGGGAGGATTACAATAACAATGAGGCCGATACGAATAAGGATTTTCTGATCAATCCCCAATACGGTTCCTTGCTCGGGACTTATGTGAAAAGTGCGGCCGTTTACCATTGTCCGGCAGACGTCAGCCGGTCGCAGGGATTAACCGGGATGGACCGCGTGCGCACCTATTCCATGAACAATGCCGTTGGCCCGGACGGAACTTCGCAGAGCGACCCGTATAACAAGCCCAAAAGCTGGCTGCCTTACCCAACCTACCGGAATTTCATCAAGGAAAGTGATCTGAGGAACCCGGGTCCGGCGGACCTGTGGGTGCTGGTCGATGAACATCCAGACAGCATTAACGATGGATCGTTTGCCGTCCAGATGCCCTCCGGCCCCGCGGCTACGAAGTGGATCGATGTGCCATCCAAGGCGCATGGCAATTCCTGCGGCTTTTCGTTTGCGGACGGACATTCTGAAATTCACAAGTGGCTGTCGCCGGCAAACATTCCGCCAATCACGTACCAGCCCCTGACGAAAGGCGGCATTTTCGAATTGCGTGATCCGGACATTCTTTGGGTGGCCTCACACACTTCATCACGCAGCGACGGCACCTGGCTGGGCTACTAAGATTCGATCGGGGGATTCCACGCAATGATTATAAAAGGCCGCCGTTGCTTTGGGGGCGCATCTGTTTGCTGGTTAGTGCAGTTCATGGCGGGACTTATTTTGAGTCTCGCCGTGTCTTACTCCGCGCAGGCGGGGACGCTTTCCGATCCGCAGGTGGATGCGTACAACATGCGCATCGGAACGCAGACGTTTGCCGGGATGTACCAATTCACCACGAACACTCTGCTGGTGGAAACCGCCGAGGCGATCACGAACATGGGCAGCGATGTGATCAAACTGTATTGCGGCCCCAACACCTCCTTCCAGAGCGGCGTCACGCTGGGACCGAATATCACGAACCTGGTGGCCATGGTTCGCGATGAACCGAGCTATCGCAAGGTCTTCGATATGCCTTTCCGGCATATGATCATCTGGACTTACCCGCTCAAGAACCCGGAACCGCCCTTCACGGACGGCGACTACACCGCTTCAGAGCAGGCAGATGATTACCGCGAAATGTATGATCTCACATGTTATCTCCTGACCAATTACAACAATTCCGGCCGGGAATTCTTCCTGGGCCATTGGGAGGGGGACGGTTATCTCAGCGTGAATAACTGGTCGGCGAACCCTAGCCCCGCGGTCGTGCAGGCCATGATTGCCTGGCTGAACAACCGGCAGAAGGCGGTGGACGACGCCCGAGCCGCGACGCCTCACACGAATGTGTACGTTTACCATTACACGGAAGTGAACCGAGTGCGCGACGCGATGCTGAATGGTCCCAATAATAACATCCGCGTGGTCAATGCGGTGCTGCCGTACGTCACGAATATCGATTGCGTCTCTTATTCCTCCTATGACGCGCAGAACCTCAGCGCGGCCGATTTGTACAGCACACTGGATTACATCCATGCGCACATGCCGACCAACAAAGCCGGCACTCTCCCGGAACCGCGCATGTGGATTGGCGAATATGGTCGTGGACGTGATTCGACGGACGCGCAGGAGCCGTTTAACCGCGCTTACATCCAGCGGCTATTGAAATGGAATTCCGTCGGCGGGGCGTTGCGTTTCATCCTTTATTGGGAAATGTACAGCAATTTCAATCCGAATGGGGGCACGAACTTTTGCCTGATTGATTATCAAACCAATAAAGTGGCGTCCTGGTACCTGCACCATTATTTTTACAACGATGCGCGGATGCGGGTGGCGCAATTCAAGGAAACCAATGGCCGGCTGCCGACGGATTCGGAATTTGTTGCGATGGTTACGCCTATGTTGAACCAGCCGATTCCCGCGCCGGTCGCCTTGTCGGTGGCGAACGTCGGCTTCACCATGACCTCGAGCAACAGCGCGAACGTTTCCGGCGTGGTCGCGCAGGGGGTTTATGGGGACGACGAAGCGGCGGTGCGGGTGGTTTGGGGATTGCATGACGGCGGGACGAATTTCAACGCGTGGGAAAACAGCCAGTTGCTCGGCGTCAACACGCATTTTAATCCCACCACCTACACGGCCACGCTCACAGACCTGGCGCCCAATACCAATTATTTCTTCCGCTTCTTCGCGATCAATCCGCACAGCTCGGCTTTTTCCGCGAGTTCGACGATTTCCACCGAGATGATCCACCCTGCGGACTTTGGTTCGCGGCTGAAGATTTCGTTCTCCGGGTACCATCGTAGCGAGCCGCTCGTCAATTTTCCGATGCTGGTGAACCTGTCCACGAATCTCGCCGGGTTCTCGTACCAACAATTCGCTTCGCCAATCGGCGCGGATTTGCGCTTTACGGACTCGGGCGGCGTGACGCCGATTCCTTATGAAATTGACGAGTGGAACACGAACGGCGCCTCGAAGGTGTGGGTCAATGTGCCGTTGCTTTCCAGCAACAATGACTACATCTGGGCCTATTGGGGCAATCCGGCGGCCACAAATCCGCCGGCCTCCACCACGAACGGCATGGTGTGGCCGCAGCACGACCTCGTGTGGCATTTGAAGGAGAGCGGCTTCCCCTACGCCGACAGCGCGGGTCAACATCCGGCGCTTTCCGGCTCGGCGCCGGTTTCCACCAGCGGCGAAATCGGACAAGCCTGCGCGTTCAACGGCAGTTCGCAGTTTCTCGATGCCGGGCCGGTCAATGTCGGGGCCGCGTTCACTCTTTTCGCCTGGGTGAAATTGGGTGCCACCGAGACCAACATTCAGACCATCTGGGCCAACAAACCCGGTGGCTGGAATACCGCCGGGTTCTCGCTGTACGTGAACACCTACAACACCAAGGATGGAACGTTGAGTCTCGAAACCGGTGATGGTGTGAATGGTTTCAACACCTCAACCGCCGCGGGCGTGATTGCCCCCGGCCAATGGCATCAGGTGGCCGCTTCCATTGACGAAAACGGCGGAACGGCGCGGCTGTTTGTGGATGGAACGGACCGCACCGCGTCCGGTTCGGTGGATACGGCGTTTCCAAATCAGTCCGATGTGAATCTTGGCCGCATCACCAACAACGCTTTTTTTTTCGAAGGAAATTTGGATGAAGCGCGCATCAAGGCGGGCACGTGCTCATCGAATTGGATCTGGGCGAGTTGGATGAATGTTGTGTCCAACGATGCCCTGGCCAGTTACTCCCCGGTCACGCAAACAGCGCCTTCGCTCATCATCAATCCCTCGACGGGCAGCGGCGTTGCGTTGAGCTGGCCGGCGAGCGGCGTCGGGTTTGAATTGCTGGCGGCAACGAATCTGACGCCGCCGGTGGTCTGGACGCCGGCCACGAATCAGCCCGTTTTTACCAATAACCAATGGCAAATCCTGCTGCCGGTGGGCAGCGACAACAACCGCTTTTATCGCCTCGAATCCCAGTGAATTCCAGACACTCTTTTCTCTTCAAATCCAAATATGCCGCAGCCGCCTTATGGCTGGCAGCAGCCGCATTCACTTGCCCCGCCAAGGATGGGATCACAAACAATGCCGCGCTGTGGCGCCCGCGCCTGGCGACGCCGGCAATTGTCGCGCTGGACAGCGCTGCGGACCGGCAATTCGTTGCCGAAATCCGCGCTTCGTCGTCGGCGAAAAGCTGGAGCGCCAGCATCGCGAACGATTTGAGAAGCTGGCCGTGCGAAATTGTTTCTGCGGCGTATTCGAAAATCAACAATGCCTCCGAGCCGGGCTGGCGGGTCAAGGTCAGCGTGCCGGCGGACGCGCCGCCGGAGTTGTTCACCCTCACCGTCGCGTGCAACGAATTCGTGAGTGTTCAACCGCAGTCGGTCGGCGTCATTGAAGATTTCGAGACGAATTTTTACGTCCTGCATATCACCGACGAGCAGATCGTGAATCAATATCACACCGATCCGTCCGGCCAATATTACAAGATGGTCGGCACCTGGGAGGAGATGAAATGGATGCAGCAGCCCGTGAACCTCATCAACCCGCGTTTCGTGATCGTGACGGGTGACCAGATCGATTTCAATGGCGCGCTTGACGGCTGGAACAACTGGGCGAACTGGGGCTATGCGCCGCACGGGAAAAAAATCTTCACCAAGCAGGAGACGCTGGATTTGGAATACCGGTTGAGCGCGATGTACAAGGATTGCCACAAGGGGTATCACGTGCCTTACGTGGAAACACCGGGGAACCACGATGTCACGCCGCCGGGAAAACGGCTGAAGGGTTCGGACATCGACTGGCATCCGATTTCAGCCCGCATCTACGAGGAGCAATTTGGCCAGCGCGATTGGTCGTTCCGCATGGGCGATTTTTACGTGCTGATGCACGACTGGAGCAGCGCGAGATTGAAGCAATGGGCGGCGAAGGATTACGCCGCGGCGCTGGATGATCCGAGCATCAAGTTTCGCCTGATCGGCCAGCATTTTTACAAAAAGTCAGACGCCAAGGAACCGTTCGTGCCGGCTAAATGTGATTTGATGCTGGTCGGGCACGGCCACACGACGGTGAATGTCCAGGCCGAACCGTATCCCATTTATGAAGACCGCGCGGCCTTCAAATACGGCACGGCGGGATTCTTCAATTTCCGCCGCACTGGGGATGACTGGTCGTGCGATCAAACGGCCGCGCCGCGCGATAAAACAAACGACGTTTGGGGGTTGTTCACCGACAACGGAATCACGAAAAAAGTCCGCGCCGATCAGCCGGACACGAGGAACATCACCACCAATTCGGTGACGATCATCAACGATCTGCCGCACGATTTTTACGATGGCCGCGTGCGATTTGTTTTGCCAAAGGGAAACTATCCGATCGTCAAAAACGGAATTGTGCTCGCCGAATACGACAGCGCTGACGGCAGCAAGACCGCCGTGTTGGTCAAGGTCAACATTCCGGCCAAAGGTTCGATCAAAGTCAGCGTTCCCAAGCCGGTGGAATTGCCCGGAAAACGCGCGGATGGTTCCGTGCTCCTGCCCAATCAATGGTCCCTGCGGCCGGCGGGACGGCAGGTGCCGATGGGGGATTTTCCGGTGAACATCGCCGTGCACCCGGGAGGCAGGTTCGCCGCCGTGCTTCATTCGGGTTTCGGCAAGCATGAGATTCGGGTCGTCGACGTCAAGGATTCAAAAGTTGTTTCGCACGTGGAGGTGGGGGAGAGCTTTTACGGATTGACCTTTTCGCACGACGGCAAACATCTCTATTGCAGCGGCGCGGGTCAGGAAGTCGTGCATGTGTTCGATTTCCACGATGGACAACTCACCGCGAAGCCGGATATCCGATTGCGCGAAGAACAGCGGCGCGGCATTCCTGCGGGGCTCGCCATAACGAAAAATGGAAAATGGCTATTCGTGGCGAATGTCTGGGGCCAGACAGTTTCCGAAGTGGATTTGCCGGCGCGCGCGAATGTGGCGGAAATCGCTTTTACTCCGGATGTCACCAATTCCGCGGCGAGCTTTACCAATCAAGGGCCGGTCAATTTTGATCTCGCGGCCATTACCAAGCGCGCGAAGGCGACATTGGATCCAACCAAGCCGGACGCGCCGTTTCCATACGCCTGTTGCCTCGATGAGCGGCATGGGCGTTTGTATGTCAGCCTTTGGGCGCAATCGTGCGTGGCGGTGGTTGATTTGAAATCGCTCAAAGTTGTTGCTGATTGGCCAACGGGCGAGCACCCGAATGAAATGGCGTTGACGAAATCCGGGCGCTATTTGTTCGTCGCCAACGCCAATCAAAACACCGTGACGGTGCTCGACACGTCCACCGGAAAAACCGTCGAGACACTGGATGCCTCGCTCTCGCCGGGGGAACCGCCGGGTTCGATGCCCAACAGCCTCGCGCTGTCGCCGGATGAAACGAAATTGTTCGTCGCCAACGCGTGCAACAACAACATTGCGGTGTTCGACGTCAGCACCATCGGCAAAAGCCATTCGCTTGGGTTCATTCCCGTCGGCTGGTTTCCGACTTCCGTCCGCGTGACGCCGGACGGCAGGGAATTGCTCGTGGCCAACGGCAAAGGGCTGATTTCCCGCGCGGATCCACTGGGGCCGGAGCCGGGCAAGAAGAATTTTCGCTCGACAGAGTCGATCAAGACTGTTTTAGCCGGCACGTTGAGCATTGTTGATCTCGGCCGAGGAAAACAATTCACCGCCCGACTCGCCGCCTACACGAAGCAGGCATTTGCGTGCGTGCCGCGGCCCAACATGACGCGCGCCGCGGACAATCCCATTCCCGCGCAACCGGGCCAGCCGAGTCCCATCAAGTATTGCATTTACATCATTAAAGAGAATCGCACTTACGATCAGGTGCTGGGTGATATGAAAGAGGGAAACGGTGATCCCGACATTTGCCTTTTTCCGGAAAAGGTCACGCCGAACCTGCACAAAATCGCGCGTGATTTCGTGCTGCTCGACAATTTTTATGTGGACGCCGAAGTCAGCGCGGACGGCCACGAATGGAGCATGGGCGCAATCGCGACGGATTTTGTCGAGAAAACCTGGCCGCTGAATTACGGGCACAATCGCAATGGCAAATATCCGTATCCGTCGGAAGGCATTTTTCCGATCGCGTTTCCGGCCAACGGTTATCTGTGGGATCGGGCGCGCGAGGCGGGCGTGAGTTACCGGAGCTACGGCGAATTCGTGCAATCCGGTAAGACCCCCAGCGATCCGGGTTACGCCAGGGTGGCCGCGCTAAAGGATCACTTTGACCCGTGGTATCGCGGCTTCGATATCGGTTATCCTGATGTCAAACGGGCCGAGCGTTTCATTTCCGAGCTGAAACGATTTGAAAACGAAGGCGAAATGCCGCGGCTGCAAATTGTCCGAATGCCGAATGACCACACGGCGGGAACCTTGAAAGGCAGGCTCACGCCGACTGCCCTGGCGGCTGACAATGACCAGGGTGTCGGCATGCTGGTGGATGCGGTCAGCCATTCCAAATTCTGGCCGCGGACGGCCATTTTCATTTTGGAGGACGACGCTCAGGACGGGCCGGACCACGTGGATGCGCATCGCAGCCCGGCTTACATAGTCAGCCCGTACACGCGGCGGCATGCGGTGGATTCCACGATGTATTCCACGAGCAGCATGTTGCACACGATGGAACTCATTCTCGGTTTGCAGCCGATGACGCAATACGACGCCGCAGCGCAGCCGATGTACAACGCGTTCCAGGCGGAAGCCGATTTGCAGCCGTTCGAAACTGCCCCGCCGCAAGTGGATCTCCATCAGCGCAACACTCCGCAGTCCTGGGGCAGCGCCGCATCCGGAAAAATGGATTTCTCGAAGGAAGATGCGACCGACGAGCAGGCGCTGAATGAAATCATCTGGCATTCCGTCAGGGGCGCCGATCAGCCGATGCCGGCGCCGGTTCACGCTGCCTTTGTTTTCTCGCATCCGAAGGATGATGACGACGATTAAATCCCATATTCGCACATAGATCATTATGAGAATTCCCACCACGTTCCCTAAATTCCCCATGCGCCGATGGCTCACCACGGCGTGCGTCACGAGCGTCGCGTTTGCCGGCGCCGCGCGTCTCGCGGCTGAAACGCCGGGCGAATTCCGGCCCAAGCCGATTGAACATCCCGTCGAGAACGCCGAGGCCAAGGGCACCGACGTGCAGCCTCTCAATACGTACCCAAAATCCAAAGCACCGCTGGTGAACACGGCGAAACGCAAGCCAAAGCTTACCAATCCAGGCGAGCCGACGTGGCGCGGAAGCGAATTGGTTTTCAACGCGGGCTGGGAAATGATCGAGGCGCCGCGGCTGAAGAATGCCGATGGCGCCACACTCTCGAAACCCGGCGTGAAGACGCAGGATTGGTATGATGCCACCGTCCCGGGCACCGTGCTCACGACGCTCGTGGACCAGGGCGTTTATCCGGACCCGTATTACGGCCTCAACAATCTGCTCATTCCCGAGAGCCTCAACAAACAGGACTATTGGTATCGCACGGAATTTACCATTCCGAAGAATTTCAACGGGCGCGAGCTGACGCTGCAATTCAACGGCATCAATTACTACGCCGAAGTCTGGTTCAACGGCCAGTATCTTGGGCATATCACGGGCGCTTTCATTCGCGGGGATTTCGATATTACCAAATATGCGGTGCCGGGCGAAAAAAATGTGCTGGCGGTCATGATCGTTCCGCCGCCGGATCCGGGCATCCCGAGCGAGCAATCGGTCAAAGGCGGGCCGGGCGACAATGGCGGCAAGCTCTGCCTCGATGGTCCGACATTTGAATGCACGGAAGGTTGGGACTGGATTCCCGGCGTGCGCGACCGTTGCACGGGCATCTGGCAGGACGTGATTCTCCGCGCCACCGGCCCGGTGATCATTGGCGACCCGCAGGTGATCACGAAATTGCCGCTGCCGGACACATCGCGCGCGGACGTCACGGTCGAAACCGATTTGCGCAATGCCTCTGACTCAGACCAGCACGGCGTGCTGAAAGGCTCGTTCGAAGGAGTGAGTTTTGAGCAACCCGTCACGCTGAAGGCCGGCGAAACGACTACCGTCCGTTTCACGCCCAGCGAATTTTCTCAGTTGACCGTCAATCATCCGCGCCTTTGGTGGCCGAATGGCTATGGCAAACCGGAGTTGTATCATCTGAAGCTAAGCTTCGTGACCGGCGATAAAAAGGAATCGGACGAAAAGTCATTGCGCTTCGGCATCCGCGAAATGAGTTATGAATTTGGCGTGAAGAAGCCCGATGGCGGGACAGAACGGGTTGAATTCACGCCCACACTCGCGCGTGGTGACAAACAGGTGATCGACAATCGCCGCGACACAATGGTTTGGGGGTTGGAGAACAAGGCGAAGCGCGATGCCGCCGCTATTGAGAAGGGCGAGAAACCGCCAACCACGCCGTTCTGGTGGGGCAGGGGACAGGACACGATGGTTGGCCTCTATCCGGGCGCGGAAGCATCGCCGGCGCTGCGGAAAGTGACGGATGACGACGGCATGGGCCGCTATCTGGTCATCAAGGTCAACGGACAAAAAATCGAATGTCTCGGCGGCGACTGGGGCATGGACGACGCGATGAAACGTATTTCGCGTGAACGTCTCGAGCCGTATATCCGCATGACCCGCGACGCGAACATGAACATGATTCTGAATTGGGCGGGCCAGAGCACGTCCGAGGCATTTTACGATTTGTGCGATGAGTATGGCATCATGGTCTGGAACGATTTCTGGGACAATACCGAGGTTCACAATTACATGCCGGCGGATTTTGACCTTTCCGAGCGGAATGTCGCGGACATGTTGAAGCGCTTTCGCAATCACCCAAGCATCGCCCTCTGGTGCTCGGGCAACGAAGGCGTGCCGCCCGAACCGTTGCACGAGGCCTACAACAAGCTCATCTACCAACTCGACGGCACGCGCTATTACCAGCCGAATTCGCGCCTGGTGAACATGGACAACAGCGGCCCGTGGTCGAACATGCCGCTCACTAATTATTTCCACGAATTGAACCGCGGTTTCAGCACGGAAATTGGCGCCAGTTCGATTCCCTCGGCGGAGGTCATGCGCACGTTTATTCCGGAAGCGGACTTGTGGCCTTACAACGACCTGTGGGCGTATCACGATCTTCACGCCCACGGCGCCGGGGATCACACGTCCACGTTTGAACGGATGACGGCCCGCTACGGCGCGCCGACGAACCTCGAGGATTGCTGCCGCAAGGCGCAGATGCTCAATTACGAAACCTTCCGCGGCATCTACGAAGGCTTCAACAGCCGGATGTGGAATGATTGCAGCGGCGTGGTGGTGTGGATGAGCCAGCCGTCGTGGCCGAGCCTGGTGTGGGATTTCTACTCGTGGGATTACGATCCGGACGGTTCGCTGTTCGGCGCGAAGGAAGGCGCGGAGCCGATCCATATCCAGATGAGCGACCCGGAATGCAAGGTCGCCGTCGTCAACCATCGCTCCGCAGTCATCAATGACGCCGTTGCCACCGCCACGATCTACGATCTTGCCGGCAAGCAGGTGCAAAGCCGCAAGGAAACGCTGACGGCGGCTGCCGATGCCACCACCGACGCCTTCACGCTCGACTGGCCTGCCAGCGGCGCTTATCTCGCGCGACTGGAATTGCATGACACAAATGGCCATTTGCTCTCGCGGAACTTTTACTGGCACGCGCGCGATGAGCACCAATTGCAGCAATTGGACGCGATGCCACGCGTGAAGTTGAGCGGGAAATACCACGCCAAAAAAACGTCGAGCGGCACGGTCATTTACGTCAAGGTTACGAATCCTTCGCGGACGCCGGCCTTGCAGGTTCGCCTGACCTTGCGCGATGCGAAGACGGGCAATCGCGTTTTGCCAGTGTATTACCATGATAATTATTTCTCGTTGCTTCCGGGCGAATCGCGGAACATCGAGATCGAAACGCGCGATTCCAACAAAGATGTTCGGGTGACCACGGACGGCTGGAACATCGAAACGGGCAACCTGGATTGATCAATGGCGACGATTAAGACAAACGCGGTGGCAAGGTTCGGAATTATTTCCAGCCTGATCGCAGGCGCCACGATGCTCATTGCGCTACGCTCGTCGGCGCAGGTGGAATATGTGGATCCAAACATCGGCAGTGTGGGCCATCTGTTGCAGCCGACGCGCCCGACCGTTTCGCTGCCGAACAGCATGGTGCGCGTTTACCCCGTCCGCAAAGACGGGTTGGACGATCAGATTGATTCCTTTCCGCTGACGATCATTTCGCATCGACTGGGCGAGTTGTTCTGGGTGATGCCGTGCGATAGCCAGCCGGATGCGGGTGCGTGGAATCGGCCATTGGCTTACGACCAGGAGCATGAGACGCCCTATTATTATTCCACGCGTTTCGACGGCTCCATGATCGAAACGGAGTTCACGCCCACGGCGCGTTGCGGCTTTTTCCGCTTCACGTTTCCGTCCGGCAAACCAGTTGTGCTATTGAGAAACCGTGTCGGCGGCGACATGAAGGCGGAAGGCACGAATGCGTTTTCCGGAGTGGAGAACTTCAAAGGAATGCAGGCGTTTGTGTATGGCGAGTTCAGCGTGCCGGTGAATTTTGAACGAAGCAATCACGCCGGCAAATCGCACCTGGCCGCGAGCGCCGCCGAGCCGGCGAAAACCATCGAGCTTCGCTACGGCATTTCCTTCATCAGCGTCGATCAGGCGCGGAAAAATTTGCGCGAGGAAATTCCTGATTGGAACTTCGACCACGTCAAAGGCAAAGCGCGCGACCGCTGGAATGATGTGCTCGGTCAGATTCAAGTCGAGGGCGGCACACTGGCGCAGCGGCGCGTTTTCTACACCGCGCTCTATCGCTGCTATGAGCGCATGGTTAACATTTCGGAGGACGGGCGTTACTACAGTTCGTTCGATCACCAGATTCACACCGACGCGCGGCCATTCTACGTGGACAACTGGCTTTGGGATATGTATCGCGCGGAAGAGCCGCTGCAGACGTTGCTGAATCCCGAGCAGGAAGCCGACAAGATCCAATCCTACGTGCGCATGTACGAGCAGAGCGGCTGGATGCCGTCCTTCGCGGTCCTTTTCGGCGACAATCCATGCATGACTGGAAATCACGCCGCGGCGTGGATGGCGGACGCGTGGTTCAAAGGCGTGCGCAATTTCGATTTGAAAACGGCTTATGAAGGGCTGCGGAAAAATTCCCTCGAAGCCACGCTGTTGCCGTGGCGCAACGGGCCGAAAACGGTGCTCGACGATTTTTACAATGAGCATGGCTATTTTCCCGCGTTGGATGTGGGTGAAAAGGAAACCGTGCCCGAAGTGAATTCAAACGAGTTGCGGCAGGCGGTTTCCGTGACCGAGGAGCAGAGCTACGACGATTGGTGCACGGCGCAACTCGCGCGTCAGTTGGGCAACAGCGCGGACTATCAGCTCTTTCTCAAACGCGCGGGGAATTACAAAAACGTGTATCGCGCGGACAAAGGTTTTGTCTGGCCGAAGGACGCTGACGGCAATTGGGTTGAGCCGTTCGATCCGAAGTTTCCGACCGGACGCGGTGGAAGAAATTATTTCACCGAGAACAACACCTACACCTACAACTGGGACGTGCAGCATGATTTTCAGGGGCTGGCGCAGTTGATGGGCGGCGACCGCGCTGCTGAGGCGAAGCTCGACGCATTGTTCCGCACGGACATCGGCATGTCGAAAAAGGATTTCTATGCCCGCTATGCCGACTCGACCGGCATGGTCGGCGAATTCTCCATGGGCAACGAGCCGAGCTTCGCGATTCCTTACATCTACAATCACCTCGGGGTGCCGTGGAAAACTCAAAAGCGCATCCGGCAACTGCTCGACTTCTGGTTCACGGATACGGCTCTCGGCATTCCCGGCGATGAAGACGGCGGCGGCATGTCGGCCTTTGTGGTGTTCTCGATGATGGGCTTCTATCCCGTTGTGCCGGGAGTGCCGGTTTATGAACTGGGCAGCCCGGTGTTTGACCGCGTGACCATTCGCCTCCACGATGGCAAAACATTCCGGCTGATTTGCAAAAACAATTCGGTTGGTAACAAATACATCCAAAGCGTGCGTCTCAACGGAAAATCGCAAAATCAAATCTGGTTCCGTCATTCGGATGTTCTCAAGGGACTCACGGTTCGGCTCGATATGTCGAACACGCCGAATACCTCGCTCGGCGCCAACCCCGCGGATTTTCCGCCGTCCAGTTTGAACCTGAATCCCGCTACATTCGTTAAATGAAAATGCGTCCCTTGACGAAACTCACTTGCGCTTCGCTGGCAATGTTGCTGAGCCTCGCCGTGGCTCTCGCCCAGTCGCCGGCCGGCGGTTGGAGCACGCTCGGGGCCATGCCGGCCCCGTCCTGGAATGGCAAGACGCTGCTGTTCCACAGCGAGCAAGGCACGCTCGCGCTGACGCCGTTGTCGCCGGACGTTGTGCGCGTTCGCTTCACCACGAACAGTGATTTCGGCCGCGACCATTCTTATGCCGTGATCAATCGCGATCTCGGCGTCGCCAACGCGAAAGCGGAAATCGGCGCGAGCACCACGACGCTCTCCACGCCCTCGCTGAAAGTCATCGTGCAGCAATCGCCGTTGCGAATTTCCTTCGCGAACGCCAAGGGAGAAATTCTGGATGCCGACGACGCCGGACAGGGCATTTCGCTCTCGGGCGCCGAATACCGCGTGGCCAAGGTGCTGCACGACGACGAACACGTCTATGGCCTCGGCGAAAAAACCGGAGCGCTCGACAAACGCGGCTGGAAACTCGGCGGTTACAATTACACCATGTGGAATTCCGACACGCCCGCCTATGACTCCAGCACCGATCCGCTTTATTGTGATGTTCCGTTTTTCATGGTGACGCGTCAGGGGCAGGCGCACGGGATTTTTCTCGACAGCACCTGGCGGACTTTTTTCGACATTGGCCGCGAACAGCCGAACGTGCTGGCCTTCGGCGCCGACGGCGGCGAACTGGATTATTATTTTATCAACGGTCCGGACCCCGAAAAGGTCATCGAACGCTACACCGCGCTGACTGGCCGGATGCCGTTGCCGCCGCTGTGGTCGCTCGGCTACAACCAATGCCGCTGGAGCTATTATCCCGAATCGCGCGTGCGGCTGCTGGCCAATACGTTCCGCCAGAAAAAAGTCCCCTGCGACACGCTCTGGCTCGATATTCATTACATGGATGGCTACAAGCCGTTCACCTGGAGCCATGAACGGTTCCCGAATCCGAAGAAAATGATTTCGGATTTGCGCGCGCAGGGGTTTCACCTGGTCACGATTCTCGACGGCCATCCGCCCGCATTAAAAGGCTACGCGCCGTACGACTCGGGCATGGCCGGCGATGATTTTGTGAAATTGCCGGACGGCAAGGTTTATGAAGGGCCGGTCTGGCCGTCGCAGGCGGAAGGCCATCCGCTGAGTGTCTTCCCGGATTTCAGCAAACCGTCTGCGCGGCATTGGTGGGGCGATCTTTACACCAACCTGCTCGATGTCGGCGTCGCCGGAATCTGGAATGACATGGATGAGCCATCCGTTTTCGACACGGCCAACGGAACCATGCCGGACAATGTGATGTTCGACAACGAGGGCCAGCCCGCGACGAGCCGTGAAATGCACAACACCTACGGCCAATTGATGAGCCGTTCGACTTACGAAGGCTTGAGCCGCCATCGGCCGGACGAGCGCGCGTTTGTGCTGACGCGCTCGAGCTTTGCGGGCGGGCAACGTTACGCGGCGGTCTGGACCGGTGATGCGACGGCGGATTGGGGCTCGCTACGGCAATCAGTTTCCATGCTGCTCGGAATGGGGATTTCCGGTTTTCCCTACGTGGGCAGTGATATTGGCGGATTCGTGCATATGCCCTCGGCGGAATTGTGCACGCGCTGGCTGCAAGCGGCGGTCTTCTATCCCTTCATGCGGATGCATACGGAAATTTCCACGCCCGACAAGGAGCCGTGGTCGTTCGGCTGGCGCTATGAAGCCATCAACAAACGCGCGATTGAATTGCGCTACGAACTGCTTCCTTACATTTACAATGTGATGCAGCAAGCCAGCGAAACGGGCCTGCCGGCGCTGCGCCCGCTGTTTCTGGAATACCCGCGAGACAACCATGCGGCCTCGATCGACGATGAATTTTTGTTCGGCTCCGACCTGCTGGTCGCGCCGGTGCTGTGGCAAGGCGTGGAGAAGCGCGGCGTTTATTTGCCGGCGGGGGATTGGTTCGACTACTGGACCGGCGAACACTACACTGGCGGGGCGACGATCAATGTGCCTGTGACGATCGATTCCATTCCGATGTTTGTGCGCGGCGGCGGTTTCATTTTCTGCCAGCCGGTGGTGCAATACACGGGCGAGATGCGGGGCAAACCATTGCGCGTGCTGATCGCTCCGGCAAAGGAATCGCAGGCTTCGCTTTACGAAGACGACGGCGAAACGCTTCAATACCGCAAGGGCGCTTTCATGCGCCGCCGGTTTTCTCAGACCAGCGATGACCGCGGCACCACTGTGGCAATCTCCGCGCCGGAAGGAATTTATCGGACGGCGCCGCGCGCTCTGATTTTAGAAATCTGGACGGACCATGCGCCGGCGTCTGTCACCCTGGCCAATGGCAGCGTGTTGCCGCGCCTGGACGCCGCCGCACTCGCCGGAGCAACGCACGGATGGTCGTTCGCCGACGGAATGCTTTCGATAAAAGACGCCGACTCGTTTGGGCCGATGCGTTTCACCATTCAACGCTGATATCTAAACCAATCATTCTATGGCAAGCATAAGCTCAACGGCCCCCGCCGCCGTTTCCGAAAAGACAAACGGACAAACCTACCGTGGTCCGTTTGCGATCATGACGGTTTTGTTCTTTATGTGGGGGTTCATGACCGTCTTGAACGATCTCCTGAACGCGCATTTCAAGGATGTCTTCACCCTCACAAATTTTCAGGCGGCGCTCGTGCAATCCGCCTTTTTCGGAGCTTTTGGCATTGGATCGTTGATCTATTTTATCGTGTCAATGACCTCCGGCGATCCGATCAATCGTATTGGATACAAAAATGGCGTTGTCATCGGTCTTCTCGTTTGCGCGGTTGGCACGGGCCTTTTTCTTCCGGCTTCGATTATGGCTTCATACCCATTCTTTTTGGTTGCGTTGTTTATTGAAGGGCTAGGCGTCACCATTCTACAAATTGCGGCGAACCCCTATGTGACCATTCTTGGACCGGAGCGAACGGCCTCAAGTCGATTGAATCTTTCGCAAGCTTTCAATTCGTTGGGAACGACGTTGGCGCCAATCGTGGGCGCCCATTTGATCTTTAAGGTGTTCGGCCACGGTGTGGATTCGGTGAAAATTCCGTACATTTGTTTTGCGATTGTCTTTGTCATTCTGGCCATCATTTTCAAGTTCGCCCATGTCCCCAGTTTCACAAACAAAGAACACATCGTTCGTGGAGTTGGAGCGCTGCGACATTGGCACACGGTGCTCGGGATGGTCGCCATTTTTATGTATGTCGGCGGCGAGGTCACTGTGGGCAACAATGTGATATTGTTCCTGGGCACTCCTCAACTCGGTAGCATTACGCGGGCGGATGCGAGTCAATTCCTTGCTTTTTACTGGGGCGGTTTAATGATCGGCCGCTTTATGGGAGCCTTTGCCTTAAGCGATCTACGGAAGCAGTTGAAAGTCACATTTACGGTATTGGTGCCTGCAGTCGCGTTTATCGTCGTGGGTTTGCTTTCGGATTGGCATAACGCGGCGCACTATGGAATTTTTCTGGCAGTTCTTGTGGTTGCGTTTTTTGTTGGCGGAGGGAGCCCGAATCGGATGTTGGCGCTTTTTGGTGCGATTATCATCGCCTTGTTGGCTACCGGCATGACAACTGCCCACGAGACCGCCAAATGGACGGTATTGTGCGTGGGGCTCTTCTGTTCGGTGATGTGGTCAAACATATTTTCTCTTGCGATTGAAGGCTTGGGCGAGTTGAAGAGCCAGGCATCTTCTTTGCTTGTGATGGCGATTATTGGAGGCGCGGCGCTTCCGGCCCTTCAGGGAAGACTCGCCGATCGCATTGGCGTGCAGCACTCGTTCATCGTTCCGATTATCGCCTTCGCATACGTGGGCTTCTATGGCCTAAAAGGATACAAAATCGGACGCGACCGCGCCGTGGCGGCCTGATTCCATTCCATGGCCGCAAATGATCAAGACTCGCGCGTCGTGATGACGCTCGACGCCGGGGGAACGAGTTTCCGCTTTTCAGCGATGCGCGGAAACAAGCTGGTGGTTCCGACGGTGATCATGCCTTCGAACGCCGACAACCTCGAACGCTGCCTGGAAAACATCGTGGCTGGATTCGAGGTGGCGCGCCAAAAATGTCCTCAACCGCCGGCGGCCATCAGTTTTGCCTTTCCAGGACCGGCGGATTATCCCAATGGCATCATCGGCGATCTGCCGAATTTGCCGGCGTTCCGGGACGGCGTGGCGCTGGGGCCGATGCTGGAAGAAAAATTCAAAATTCCAGTGTTCATCAACAACGACGGCGACCTGTTCACGTATGGCGAAGCGATTGCTGGGTTTTTGCCTTACGTGAATGAAATGCTCGAAAAGGCCGGCAGCCCGAAACGTTACCACAATCTGCTGGGCATCACGCTTGGCACCGGTTTTGGCGGCGGCATCGCGCGCGATGGGCGATTGTTTTTGGGGGACAACTCAATTGCCGGCGAAGTGTGGCTGTTGCGCCACAAATTGAGCCCGGCCATGAATGCGGAAGAAGGCGCGAGCATCCGCGCGGTGCGGCGGGTGTTTGGTGAAAAAGCGGGCATTCCCTTCGACCAGGTTCCGACGCCGAAAGAAATTTCGGAAATCGGATTGGGGACGCGGCCGGGAAATCAGGCGGCGGCGGTGGAGGCATTTCGGCAACTAGGCGAAGTTGTCGGCGATGCGATGGCTTCGGCGCTCACATTGATTGACGGTCTGGCCGTGGTTGGCGGAGGATTATCGGGCGCGTGGCCGTTGTTTCTTCCGGCGCTGGTGGAGGAGTTAAATGGCTTTCATACGGGCCCGAACGGAAATCAATTCCATCGCCTCGCCTCGACCGCCTACAATCTGCACGACCGATCGCAATTGGAAAAATTTCTCGCGGGCGAAGTCCGCGAGATCAAAGTGCCCCGCAGCGAAAGCAAACTCACCTACGATCCGGCGCAACGAATTGGCGTGGGGATTTCCCGGCTCGGCACCAGCGAAGCCATTGCCATCGGCGCGTATGCGTTCGCGCTGCAACAGATTGAGGCGGGGGTGACGAGTTTTGGACGAGGGCAGGCAAAATAAATTCATGGCCGCAAAAGAACGCATAGAACGCAGAGAAATAAAGTGCTCTTTGCGTTCTATGCGTTCTTTTGCGGCCATGGTTTTTCTTGATTTGCTGGAATAGGGGCGCGTCACTCCGTGCGCGCCGCCGCGAGAAAAGCATTTGATAGCAGAAAAGGAATCTCTGGCCTCGACGATTGAAGAATTGCGAAAAATCCGGCGAGAGAGACGGCAGGGGCAGTTGCCTTCGGTTTAAAGGGCCGTTAAATCGGCGCGAGTTCGCCGAAGTATTCGTGATCTTCGTTGTAGCCGCCTTCGCCCTGGCCGATGGCGGCTTCGCTTTCGACAAATTCAATGGAGTCGATCCATTTGACCATTTTAAAACCGAGCTGGTTTTCGATGCGGATGCGCAAGGGCGCGCCGTGCAGCAAGGTGAGCGGGGCGTGATTCATCTCATAGGCCAGCAAGGTGGAGGAGTGGCAGGCATTTTCCAGGGAGATGCTGTCATAATAACTGCCCCCTTCGAGGCCCTCGCCGAAGGAATGAAATACCACGACGCGCGCTTCCGGCTTGGGCTTCACGAACTGGATGATATCCGCCATCGCCACGCCGCCCCATTGCGCGATGCCCGACCAACCTTGAATGCAGTGGTGCAGGGTGATTTGCGATTTTTTTTGCATGGTCCGCAGACTTTCGAGGGACAACTCGGCGGGATTTTCCACGAGGCCGCGAATTTTCAGCCGGTAATCCTTGAAATTTCCCGCGGCGAGATTTTTCCACTCGTCGCAGGTGGGCATTTTGCCGTTGGGCCAAAAAAAGGGTGAAATGTCCTTGGAAGTGAACTGGGCTATTGGAACAGCCCGGTTGAGCAGCAGGTTCAACACGGGAGTCACGACGGCTTTGGCGGTGTGCTGAACCATCCGCGGACGTTTCCACGCCAGCCAGTAGGCGGCGACATTGACGGCGACAACGACGGCGATTCCCGCGAGGCCAAGTTCCCAACCGATCGCGCGCGTGTCATCCGTGCCGACGACGATGTGATTCATGTTCCGCGCGAAGCCCGTGATGATGACCAGCCCGACATGGAAAATGAGGAAGATCACAAACGCCAGCATGACAAGAAAATGGAGCGAGCGGCCAATCTGACGGTTGCCGGGCAATTTGGGATAGCACTTGAAACGATTCGTCAACGCGGGCGACATGGAGGGCCCGGTCAGGATGGCGAGCGGCGCGAGAATGAAGATGGTGGCGAAGTAGGTCAGTTGTTGCAGCGCGTTGTAGTGGTAAAAGCCATTGGGTTCTTTCGGCAAATGAAACGTCGCGTAATTGACGAAGATCGCCCAGGCGTCCGGAAAAATTTTCCAGGAAGTGGGGATGAGGCGCCGCCACTGATTTCCGCTCAGGAGCAGCACGACAAACACAATCCCGTTAACGACCCAGAACAGCACGCTGAGGAAGTGCCAGTGCCGCGCCATGCCGACGGTGTGCCGCCGGCCGGGCAATCCCAGCCAGGGCGAGAGATAACGCGCGTCCTCTTTGGCAGTCCAAACACCTTCGCGAGGCAATTTGACGGGTGTGAGGCGCAACCACTCTGTTCCGGGCGTGGAGTGGACGTTCCAATAGAGCCGCGGATGATCGAACAGGATTTGGAGGCCGCTGCGAATCAGGAGGGTGAGGAACAAAAAATTGACGTAATGCGCGAGCCGAAGCCATTCCGGAAAACCTTGCGGCTCGCCCGTGGGGGGAGGCTGAGCCTGCACGGATATGAATGGCAGCCCAAAAAATGCCCATTGCAGGTACGCTGCGGCAATGGCTGCCAGCAACGGCAATAAAAACAGCAACAATGTTTTTAATTGAATGCGCATGCCCTCAAATAGTGAATACCATATGAATCCTGGCGAAACGCGCAAGTGGGGAGGTTCTGCGGCGCGATTGAGAATTGCTCGTTTGAAGCCATTTCCTGAGTCGCTTCGCGACAAGCGGTGATGTCCACAGAGCAACCACAAATCCGCGATACACCCGCTGATGATATCGGATAGCCTCGGGTGCGTTTCGAGCATGGCCCGGTACTCGCGCGGGTTTTTTACTCAACGTGTCCTAAGCCAAAGGTTTTCTGATGAAATTCTTTCGGTTCGCGCCGGTAATCATTGCGGTGTGCTTCCTCAGCCCTGCGGTTGGCAATGCTCAATTGTCATCCAACATGCAGAGCGCGATTGTGCGCATCGATTCGGGGGAATTCGGCGGCTTCAGGGGCGGACGCCGCGGCGGGCGTGGCGGCACGCGGGAATGGGTGGACGATGGGGAAGGTTACACGATGATGACGCGCGGCGACTTGGTTCGATACGACACCGCGAGCGGCGATCATGGCGTGCTAGTGTCCGCGCAGGAATTGACGCCGCCATCCTTTGATCGCGCGCTGCAACCGATTGAATCCGGTTCCACCAACAAAAATGTCCTGCTCTTCGCGGCGAATCCGCACACGGTGATGATCCGCAAAACGGCGAATGATTATTGGGTGCTCGATAAGCGCAACCATTCCTGGCGCAAGCTTGGTGGAAAAACGAATTCGGGATTGCTCTACGCGAAGCTTTCGCCGGACGGAACGCGCGCGGCTTACGTGCGCGACAATAATATTTACGTGGAGACGATCCGCAATGGCGCGATCAAGCGAGTCACGTCGGATGGATCGGAAAATATCATCAATGGCACTTCCGATTGGGTCAATGAGGAGGAGTTTTACATTCGCGACGCGTTTGAATGGAGTCCCGACGGGCAGCGCATTGCTTTTCTCCAATTCGACCAAAGCGATGTTCCCTTATTCACGCTGATCAATTACACCGATTCGTTGTATCCCAAGCTCACGAGCTATCATTATCCGAAAGCCGGCCAGAGCAATTCAGCGGTGCGGCTGGGCGTGGTGCGCGCGTCGGGCGGTGCGGTGCGCTGGGCCAAGGTGCCGGGCGACCGGCGCAATATATATATCCCGCGTTTCGGCTGGGCTGATTCGGGCACGGTGATTCTCCAGCAGATGAATCGCCTCCAAAACACGAACAACATCTGGCTGGCGGACGCAAAAAACGGCGATGTTCGATTGATGTTCCAGGATCGCGATGACGCGTGGGTGGACGTGGACAATGTGATCAACAACACCTTTCTTTGGGCGGGGCAGGGGAGCGGCAAGGAATTGATCTACGTCAGCGAACGCGATGGCTGGCGGCATGCGTACGCAGTTTCGCGCGAGGGCGCTTCGCGACTGATTACGACCGGCGCGTTCGATCTGGTTTCGATTTCTCGAGTTGATGAAGCCGGTGGCTGGCTTTATTACATCGCGTCGCCGGAGAATGCCACGCAGCGGTATTTATATCGCTCGCGGTTCGATGGCACCGGCGCGCCGGAGCGGATCACGCCGGCCAATTTGCCAGGCACACACACCTACAATATTTCGCCGGATGCGCATTGGGCTTTTCATACCTACTCGCAATTTGATGAACCGCCGATTTCCGATCTCGTCAGTCTGCCCGATCATAAAGTCATTCGCGTGTTTCAGGACAACGCGGAGTCGAGGACGAACATGGCGTCGATGCTTGCCGGACGAACGGAAATGCTCCAGGTGGACATCGGTAATGGCGTGAAACTCGACGGCTGGCTGATCAAGCCGAGTCATTTTGATGAATCGAAAAAATATCCGCTCATTGTCAATGTCTATGGCGAGCCGGCAGCCACCACGGTGAACGATAGCTGGGGCGGGAGCGGACGAATCCTGCTCGCGGCGCTGGCGGACGACGGTTATCTGGTGGCGAGCTTTGATAATGAAGGCACGCCCGCGCCGAAAGGACGCGCGTGGCGAAAGGTCATTTACGGCTCGGTCGGCGTGCTCGCCTCGAAGGAGCAGGCGGCGGCGGTGCGCGCATTGGCGGCTTCGCGGCCCTATGTGGACTTGGATCGCGTCGGAGTGTTCGGCTGGAGCGGCGGCGGTTCGATGACGCTCAACCTGCTTTTTCGCTCGCCGGATTTGTTCAAAGTCGGCGTCGCCGGCGCGCCGGTGCCGGACCAGACGCTTTACGATTCGATTTACCAGGAGCGATATATGGGGTTGCCGGATCAAAACGCGCAAGGTTATCACGACGGTTCGCCGATCAATTTCGCCGGCGGCCTGAAAGGCAAATTATTGATCATCCACGGCACGGGCGATGACAACGTTCATTTCCAGGGGACGCAGCGGCTGCTGAACAAGCTCATCGATCTGAACAAGCAGTTCAGTTTCATGGAATATCCGAACCGCCGTCATGGAATCACCGGCGTGCATCTCGATACACTGCGGTACGGATTCCTGGAAGAACATTTGCCGGCCGGCCCGCGGTAGTTGACGGCGCGTGAATGTTCAATTGAAAAAAATATGAACGCACCGACCGGATCACCAAAAATTGCTTTCATCGCGGCCATGGTTGTTGCGTTCACACCCTTTGCGCCTGCGCAAACGACAACTTCTCCGCCGACTCGCGCTGAAATTCTCAAGGGCGCTTTGACGCCCGAACGAACTTGTTACGACGTGACCTCTTATCATCTCGACGTGCGGATTGATCCGGCGACGAAATCGATAAGCGGCTCGAACAAGATCACGTTCAAAACGATGAATGACTTCACACGGATGCAAGTGGATTTGTGGAGCAATTTGCCCATTAGCAAAATTATTTTCGACGATGGAGCGCCGGCGACGTTCACGCGCGAGCTGAACGCCGTATTTGTCGAACTTCCTGAAACCGCGCGCAAGGACAGCGTGCATTCGGTCACCGTTTTTTATTCCGGTACGCCAGTCGTTGCGCGGCGGCCGCCGTGGGATGGCGGCATCAGTTGGGATCACGATGATGATGGCAATCCCTGGGACGTGGTGACCTGCTCGGAAACCGGCGCGAGCATTTGGTGGCCGAACAAGGACCACGCTTCCGACAAGCCTGAGAACGTGACCATCAGCATCACGGTCCCGCCCGGGCTGGACGAAATTTCCAATGGACGCCTCAAAGCCAAAGCCGTCCAGCCCGACGGCTGGGTGCGTTACGATTGGTTTGTCAGCTATCCCATCGATAATTATTGCGTCACGTTTAACATCGGCAAATACGCCCACTTCAGTGACGAGTACGTGAGCGCCGATGGCGAGAAGTTGACGCTGGATTATTACGTCCTGCCCAAAAATCTGGAGAAGGCGAAGAAACAATTTCAACAGGTCAAAACGATGCTCGCGACCTACGAAAAATATTTTGGCAAATATCCTTTCTATCGCGATGGCTACAAACTCGTTGAATGTCCGCACACCGGCATGGAGCACCAAAGTTGCATCGCTTACGGCAATCATTATCTCGGCGGCTACCGCGGGCGATCTTCGTCCGCCGTGGGGCTGAAGTTTGATTTCATCATCATCCATGAATCCGCGCACGAATGGTGGGGCAACAGCGTCACGATGGACGACATCGCGGACATGTGGATTCACGAGAGCTTCGGCGCTTACGCGGAATCGTTGTTTGTCGAGGACCAATTCGGCCACGACGAGGCGATCAAATACATCAACGGCAAAAAAGGAAATGTGCGCAACGACGCCCCGATCATCAGCCAGACCGGCCGTTTCCAAAAAAGCCCGGTCGATATGTACGACAAGGGCCAGCTCGTCCTGAACACACTGCGCAGCGTGCTTAATAATGACACGCTTTGGTTCTCAATTCTTCGCGGCCTTCAGGAGAAATACAAATACAGCAATGTCAGCGCGGACGAGGTGTTCGCCTTCATCAATCAGAAATCCGGCCGCGATTTGTCATATTTCTTCAACCAATATTTCCGGCACAAAAATATTCCCACGCTCATCGCGCAAACGACCAAACAAGGCGATACCGTGACGGCGCGCGTGCGCTGGGAAGCGGATGTGGATGACTTTCGGATGCCCATCAAAGTCACCACGGCGCCCGGCAAATATGAGTTCATTACGCCCACAACGGATTGGCAGACGATCAAGCTGAGCGGAATCGCGCCGGAAGATTTCAAGGTGGCGGATGATTTATTCTACGTGAACACGCGGCTGCGCTGGTCTTACCTCGATCCGAACCTGGCCGTTTCGAATGCATATCCATCAACACGCGCCGTGCGCCCGTGAAATCCAACTGAACCTAAATAACCTATGCCCCATCATTCATTCCACAAAACGGCTGCCATTCTTGCTGTCCTTTTTTCGATCGGCGCCACGCCGCTCGCATTCGGCCAAACCAACCGCGCGGTGATCACCATTACAAATGCCACGGGCAAGGAGGTCCTCATTCCGCTTCATATCACGCGCGTGCCCGATACAAATGATTTCTACAATCCCGACAGCGAATTCAGTTTCAAGCACAGCAAATCGACCGACAACTTCGTTCTTTTTTGGGACAAGGAATATGGCGATGACCCGATGGCAAATGCCGTCACGAATCGCCGCTTCGATGTGGATGAAATCCTCAAAGAGGCTGATCGTTTCTACAATTATTACATCGACACTCTCAAATGGGCCGATGACAAATCACCCGCGAAGAAATACAAGTTCCTGTTTTTCGTGATTGGCGGACCGGGCGGGACGGCGTTCGGCGGCACCATCGATAACAAGATTGGCGCGTTCTGGACCCCGGCGACGCGCATCAATCACGGGCCGTATGGTGTCGTTGCGCATGAACTGGGCCATTCCTTTCAAGGGCTTATACGCTCCGAAGCCGGCGCGGGTTTTTCCGGGGGCAGCATCAACGAGATGACTTCGCAATGGATGCTCTGGCAGGTGTATCCGGATTGGATGACGTTCGAAAATTATCACCTCGTCGCGTATATGAAGGCGACACATTTGGCGTTCCTTCACGAGGAAAATCAATATCACGCGCCCCAGCTTCTCGAGTACTGGTCGGAAAAGCATGGCGTGGATTTCATCGCCAAAATGTGGCGCGAGGTGCAGCGCGGCGAAGATCCGGTGATGACTTACAAGCGGCTTACCGGCATCACGCAAGACCAATTCAACGATGAAGTCTTCGACGCCGCCCGCCATTTCGTGACCTGGGACATGCCTCGCATTGAAAAAGTCGCCGCGCGGTACGCCAACCAGCATACGACGGCGATTGATGCCGTGACCAACGGCTGGTATCAGATCGCGACGAATAAGTGCCCGCAGAACTACGGTTACAATGCCATTCAGCTCAAGGTTCCCGCAGGCGAAACGAAAATCTCTCTGGATTTCAGAGGCATCGTGGGTGCGGAAGGTTATAATAGCGTCCATCCCGAATGGGCCGGGTGGCGCTATGGCTTCCTCGCGTCGAGGGAAGACGGCTCGCGTGTTTATGGCGACACCTTTTCCAAATCTCCCGGTACCGCTGAATTCACCGTGCCGGCGGACACGAAATTCCTCTGGCTCGTCGTCAGCGGCGCTCCCACGGAGCATTGGATTCACGCTGGGCGTCGTTTCCGGCGCGGAAACAGCAGCACGGCCGCGAGTCCCAACGAGGCATGGCCGTACCAATTCAAACTCACCGGCACCGCGCCGGTCGATTCCATCGTTCAATGATCATGCGAAACACCGTATTACGAACGTCACGCGCGTTCGCCACCGTCCTGTTGACGTTATGGTTGTGTCCCGCTGTCCGGTCGCAGCCGGCCACGCCGCCAACGGGTTCCGAATCCGAGCTGTATCAAAAATTGAAGGCCCTGCCGGGAGTGGTCGAAGTGCGCGAAATAAAGGCCAATTCGCAATCGTTCAAGGAATCCTATGAAATCAAGTTCGAGCAGCCGCTCGATCATCAAAATCCGAATGGCAAAAAGTTCCAGCAGCGATTCTTCCTCGGGCACAACGATTACGCAAAGCCCATGCTGCTGGAAACGGAAGGCTATGCCGCGCGCGGGACTTCCGGAGGCGAACTCCAGCGCATTCTCGGCGGCAACCAGGTGGCGGTCGAGCACCGTTTTTTTGGACGTTCGGTGCCGTCACCGCTCAATTGGGAATTTCTGACCGTCAAACAATCCGCCGACGACCTGCACGCCATTGTGAGCGCCTTGAAGACATTATATCCGGGCAAATGGGTGAGTTCCGGCACGAGCAAAGGAGGCCAGACGGCGCTGTTTTACAAGTGCTATTACCCGGATGACGTGGATGCAACCGTCCCGTACGTCGCCCCGATCAATCTGGCGCAGGAAGATCCGCGCATTTATCAGTTTCTCCAGACCGTGGGCGACGAGGCGACGCGGAACAAAATCAAGGAGTATCAAATCGCGATGTTCAAACGCGAGGACGAGATCTTGCCGTTGGTCAAACAAGAGGCCGAGCGCCGGCACTGGACATTCAAGATGGGGCTTTCAGCGGCCTACGAATATGGCGTGCTGGAATATCCGTACGCGTTCTGGCAATTCGGCACCAAGGCCACGGACATTCCTGCGCCGGACGCGCCGGCGGAGAAGCTCGCCGAGCATTACCGCCAGGTAAATACGCTTTATTACTATTCCGACCAGGGTAAAAAGCAATTTGAGCCGTTCCTGTATCAGGCCTTCACCGAAATTGGTTATTACAATTACGACATCACGGATTTCAAACCTTACATGAAGACGCTGAAGGATCCGTCCAATCTCGTGATTTGCCCCGATGGCGTGAAGATCGTTTATAATCCGGCGACGATGGCGTTCGTCTACCATTTTCTCCAGTACCAGGCCAACCATGTGGCTTACATTTACGGAGAACTCGATGCGTGGTCGGCCACGCAAATGCAATTGATCGGGCGCACCGACGCGATCAAAATTGTGGTCGCGGACAGCCATCACGGCGCGCGCATCAGCGCGTTTTCACCGGAACAAAAGGAATTGTTCTATTCGAAACTGGAGCAGTGGCTCGGTGCAAAAGTGAACCGGCAATGAAGTTGCGGGTCAGGGATCGAGCTGCATAGCCGACAATTTGTTCAGTCCCTGCTCGATATTCGCCCGCGCCGCGCCCTCATCGGCCAGGCGCAGTCGTTTGATCCCCGCGAAAGCGTCTCCGACCGTGGCGGTGTATTCCGAAAGGATTGGTTGTTGCCAGAGGGGATTATCATCCTGAGATTTCGACAAACTCCAATCGGCTCGCAGCTTAACGGTGATATCGAAGCCGAACACCGGTTGGTCCAGCGAGTCAAGCCGCACATCCAACCGGTACGGCGCATTGCCGTCCGCGTCGACCGATTGGAAAATGCCCGATTTGCGGAGGGATTCCACCAATGCCGTCTGAAAGTCCTTTCCCGCAATCTGCGAGGCCCACATCGGGTCGGTTTTATGGCCGCCGGTCACGCGCACGGTCACGGCGCCATGTGGAGTTCCATTGTGCACAACCGTATTGACCACCATGTTGCCGGGCTGCGCGGGCGAAGCGCAACCGGCGAACAGCACGGCACACAGGAGCAGGGGCGCGCCGGCGAGAGTTCGAATAATTTTCATGTCATCCTGGAATGGCTAGGCCGGGGCGCAATTGCGGTTCCGTCTAATTCGCTATTTGTTTTGGCGAAACTGCGGAGCGGGGCTTGGGCGCGCTTTCCGGCGCAGCCGTGTCGGCCGTGGCGTTTCCGCTGGTTGGCTGATCGCCCTGGGAAGTTTTCGAGACGAGATTGACGTTGATCACGCCGGGATCGAGATTTTTGGCGGCGCCATCCGAAGAATCAATGAGTATCCCAATAAGCCCGCCGAAGGCGATATTTCCCCAAACCCAGCCATTCATGCCTCCCTCTGAAACCGGAATTTGCTCCGTGCGATAACCGTCAGAAGAAATCGTCACCAGGTACGATCCGTTTCTGGAAAGTTTGACGGCCGCCGGTGTTTTGCCTTGCCACTCGACGAAATTGGTAGCGTAGCTCAAACGCTCCACTTTCACGTCGGCCGCGGTTGGGCTGGAGGTGATTTTGACATTCTGCTTGGTGCCGGTGACGATCGAGGCGCAGCCCGGAAATACCAACAGCCCGCTCAACAACGCAAACGCAAACATCCATGGGGAGGATTTGCGGCCCGGCTGTGTCAGGGATATCGGCGCATTGTGTTCGATGGATTTCATTTTTTCCTTGGTGTTTTTTTGGTGGTTTATTTTAACTTCGAGAATAAAAAAGGAAGCGGCCGGTCAGGGCGAAGCAGGAAATTCCAAAAGTAAAGAAGAGCCCATTTTGCATGTCGTTTATTTCATCCCAGCCACACAAGATTCTCGCCAAAAACAACCCCTTCCAAAGGTTGCTTAAAAACACCGCTATTGGAGCATGGGCCAGGCCCTGACTGCAAGCCAAAGTAAACCATTGCAGGCGCTCTTCGAAAACTCAGGGCAGGGTTAATACTCATGGAGCATAAGGAAAAGGTGAACCACGGTGGTCAATGTGATTCTGCAAGCCGCCACTCTCACGAATAACAATCAAATCATCGAACTGTTTAAGGAAGGAATTCATGAGCATTGCCGAGTTGACGCATCAATCGCCCGCGATGGAAGCGAGCCAAAAAGCGGATGCGACGGTCGAAAAGGTGCAAGCGTCGGTCTATCGCGTGCCGGCTGATTTTCCGGAATCCGACGGAACACTCGAATGGGATTCAACCTCGATTGTGGTGGTTGAGGTGAGCGGTGGCGGCGGGCAGGGAATGGGATACGCGTACGCCGGCCCGAGTGCCGCCGGCTTGATCCGCGAGAAGCTGGCCAAAATTGTCATCGGCGCCAACGCGATGGATATAAATCACTCCTGGACCGAGATGACCATCGCCGTTCGAAATCTCGGCCGGCCCGGCATTGCATCCTCGGCCATCTCGGCGGTGGATGTGGCGTTGTGGGACCTGAAAGCGCGTTTGTTGGGCCTGCCATTGGTCAAATTGCTCGGACAGGTGCGCGAAAAAATTCCCGCCTATGGCAGCGGCGGATTCACGTCATATCCGCCGGAAAAATTGTACGACCAGATGCAGGGTTGGGCGGATGGCGGTTTCAAGATGGTGAAAATGAAAATCGGCCGCGACCCAGGCCGGGATGGGGAACGTGTCCGCACGGCGCGGGAAGCCATCGGCGGCGAAGTGCAGTTGTTCGTGGACGCCAATGGAGCGTATGCGCCCAAGCAGGCGCTCTCAAACGCGGCGGCATTTGCAGCGGAGAAGGTGGCATGGTTTGAGGAGCCGGTGAGTTCGGATGACCTCGAAGGGCTTCGTTTTGTGCGAGAGCACGCCGCTCCCGGAGTGGAAATCGCGGCGGGAGAGTATGGCTACGACGCCTATTATTTTCGCCGCATGCTCGAAGCCGGCGCGGTGGACGTATTGCAAGCGGACGGCACGCGCTGCGGTGGAATCACGGGTTTTTTGCAGGCAGCCGCGCTGTGCGAGGCATTCCAAGTTCCGCTTTCCGCGCACACGGCGCCGACGTTGCACCAGCATGTTTGTTGCGCCAGCAGCCGGGCGCGCCACGTGGAATATTTTCATGACCATGTGCGGATTGAGGAGATGTTCTTTGAGGGAGCGGCGCGGGCGGCGGATGGCTGGCTGCGTCCGGATTTGTCCCGGCATGGTTTGGGTATTGAACTGAAGCAAAAGGATGTTGAAAAATATCGGGTTGGTTGAAGAGCGCATTGTTCGCGCCGATCGGGAGATCGGCGCTCCTGTTCATAGGCTGGGTGCGCGTCCATTTTTGGGCGTGGAAACTTCTCTCATTCCGGTTGCAGGGATCAAAACCAAAGAAGATACGGTTATAACCTACTGGCAGCGTGTCCAAATCGGGAGAAGTTCTCTCATTGGAATTTTCGCCGCCAGACCATGAATACAAGCACAATCGGAAGGACGCATTTTAAGCCAGAAGGAGTCGAAAAAATCAACGCCGGTTCATTGGCGCGCAAGCTCAAGAAACGCATTGAGGGCGAGGTGCGTTTCGACGACGGCTCGCGCGCGCTTTATGCCACGGACGGCTCGAATTATCATCAAGTGCCGATCGGCGTGGTGATTCCCAAAAGCGCGGAAGATGTCGTGGAAACCCTCGCGCTTTGCCGCGAGTTTGGCGCGCCGATTCTTTCACGCGGCGGTGGCACGAGCCTGGCCGGGCAATGCTGCAATGTTGCCGTGGTGATGGACATGTCGAAGTATTTCAACCGCATTCTCGAAATCAATGAGGCGGGAAAATTCGCGCAGGTGCAACCGGGAGTGGTGCTGGACCATTTGCGCAAGCAGGCCACGGCCCAATGCGGACTGACGTGGGGGCCCGATCCTTCGACGCACAATCATTGCACGTTCGGCGGCATGCTGGGCAACAATTCCTGCGGCGTTCATTCCGTCATGACCCAATTTTATGGTCCTGGTTCGCGCACTTCGGAGAACGTCGAGGAATTGGAAATTGTCACATACGACGGCCTGCGGATGCGCGTCGGCGAAACGAGCGATGAGGAATTGGAAGAGATTATTTCCGGAGGCGGCCGGCGCGGAGAGATTTATGCCGCCATGAAAAAATTGCGGGACATGTACGCGGATTTGATCCGCGCGCGTTATCCCCATATTCCGCGCCGGGTGTCGGGTTACAACCTGGACGATTTGTTGCCGGAAAAGGGATTTAACGTGGCGCGGGCCGTGGTCGGTTCGGAATCCACGCTGGTCACGATTCTCGAAGCGAAATTGAGCCTGATAAAAAATCCACCCTCACGGTCGCTGATCGTGCTGGGATATCCGGATGTTTATTCCGCCGCGGATCACATCATGGAAATCCTGGAGTTCAAGCCCATTGCCCTCGAGGGCATCGATCACAAATTGATCAATTACATGCAGTTGACCGGCACGCACAGCAAAAACGTCAAACTCTTGCCGGATGGAAAGGGCTTTCTGCTGGTGGAATTCGGGGGCGACAATAAGGGCGAATCCGATGCTCGCGCGCACGAATTGATGGCCGCTTTGAAGCGGAAACCAAACGCTCCCAAGATGAAACTCTTTGACGACAAGGATGAGGAGGAAAAGGTTTGGAAAATCCGCGAGTCGGGATTGGGCGCCACCGCTTTCATTCCCGGCAAACCGGATGCGTGGCCCGGCTGGGAGGATTCAGCGGTGCCGCCGGAATGCGTGAGCGATTATTTGCGCGAGCTTCGAAAACTGTTCAAGAAGTTCGATTACGACACGTCGCTCTACGGGCATTTCGGGCAGGGTTGCATTCATTGCCGAATTCCTTTTGATCTCAGAACGGCCGAGGGAATTGAGAATTATGTCAAATTCACTGATCAGGCGGCCGATCTGGCTTTGAAATACGGTGGATCGGTTTCGGGTGAACATGGAGACGGGCAGGCGCGGGCGGATTTGCTTCCCAAAATGTTCGGGCCGGAAATCTGCCGTGCCTTTGTGGAGTTCAAAAAAATCTGGGACCCGGAATGGAAGATGAATCCCGGCAAGGTGGTCAGGCCCTGGGGACGAACCGACAATTTGCGGCTCGGCACGGATTATCATCCGTGGGAACCGGAAACGCATTTTAAATTTCCGCTGGACGGCAACAGCTTTTCGCGCGCTGCGTTGCGTTGCGTGGGCATTGGCGAATGCCGCCGGGAAGAGAAGGGGACGATGTGCCCCAGCTACCGCGTGCTTCATGAAGAGGAGCACGCGACGCGCGGGCGGGCGCATTTGCTGTTCGAAATGCTGCGCGGCGAAACCATTCGCGACGGCTGGCGGAGCAAGGAGGTCAAGGAATCGCTCGACCTTTGCTTGTCGTGCAAAGGTTGCAAGGGCGATTGCCCGGTGAAGGTCGACATGGCCACGTACAAGGCGGAATTTCTCTCGCACTATTACAAGCATCGCATCCGTCCGCCGCATGCCTATGCCTTCGGCTTGATTCACGTTTGGGCGCGCCTGGCGAGCGTGGCGCCGCGCGTGGCGAATTTCTTTTCGCAAAACCCGTTGTTCGCCGCGATTGGAAAATTTCTCATCGGCGTGGCGCCGGAGCGCGAGATGCCGCCGTTTGACACCGAAACCTTCAAGCACTGGTTTTTCAAGCGCGGCGAAGTCAATGCGGGAAAACCGCGAGTGCTGTTGTTTGCCGATACGTTCAATAACTTTTTTCATCCGGACGTCTCAAAGGCGGCGGTGGAGGTGCTGGAAGACGCCGGATTTCAGGTGGTGGTTCCCGAGAAAAACATGTGCTGCGGACGGCCGCTGTACGATTACGGGATGCTCGATACCGCTGAAAAGTGGCTGAAGCACATCCTCGAAGGAATGCAGGATGAAATTCGCGGCGGCACGCCAATGGTCGTGCTGGAGCCGAGTTGCTGCACCGTATTTCGGGACGAATTGACAGGTCTGTTTCCTCACGATCAGGACGCGCAGCGATTGCACAAGCAAACCTATTTGCTTTCGGAATTCCTCGGCAAGTATGCGCCGAAATATCCCGCAAAGGAACTGGCCGGGCGAAAAGCCTTGGTGCACATCCATTGCCATCATCACGCCATCATGAAGGCGGATGCCGAGCAGGAACTTTTCAAAAAGCTCGGGCTGGACGTCCAAATTCCGGAATCCGGCTGCTGCGGCATGGCGGGGGCGTTTGGGTTCGAGAAGGGGGAGCATTACGATGTCTCGATCAAATGCGGCGAACGCCATTTGCTGCCGGCCGTTCGCGAAACCAAGAATGAGACGCTCGTCATTGCCAACGGATTCAGTTGCCATGAACAAATTTTGCAGCAAACAGGAAAAAAGCCGTTGCATATTGCTGAGATATTGCATCTGGCAATGAAGCGGGGAACGACGCGCCGGACGGAAGCTCCCAAGCCTCCGAAGTCGGAAGCAAAACGTGAAACGGCCGAGGCCGAAGATGGCGGCGAACACGCGCATGAAGGAAGACTGCTGGCGAGCGCCAGCGCGGTGCTCGCGGGATTGGCGGGAGCTTATTTTCTCACCCGGAGAAAAAAACACGAAGACGAGGACAAATGAACACTGTGGAACCTGAATTGAAGGAACGCCAGCCAATCAAAACCATCAAAAAAACCGAGGTGGTGGTCATCACGGGGGCCTCGGCGGGAGTTGGCCGCGCCACGGTGCGGCGGTTTGCTCGTGACGGAGCGCGCATTGGATTGCTTGCGCGCGGCGTGGATGGCCTTGAAGGAGCGAAGCGGGAAGTGGAAAACGCCGGCGGACGCGCGCTCGTGTTGCCGACCGACGTGGCCGATCCAACGCAAGTCGAGGCCGCGGCCGAAACCGTCGAACGGGAGTTCGGACCGATTGATATCTGGGTCAATGACGCGATGACGAGCGTCTTTGCGCCGGTAAAGGAAATGACGCCGGAAGAATTCCGCCGCGTCACGGAGGTGACCTATCTGGGCGTGGTGTATGGCACGATGTCCGCGCTCAGGCGCATGCTGCCGCGTGATCGTGGCACGATTGTGCAGGTGGGTTCGGCGCTGGCGTATCGCAGCATCCCACTGCAATCCGCGTATTGCGGGGCCAAACACGCGATTCACGGTTTCACGGATTCGCTGCGATGCGAATTGATTCACGACAAAAGCAACGTGCATCTCACCATGGTGCAATTGCCCGCGGTCAATACCACGCAGTTTGGCTGGGTAAAGAGCAAACTTCCGAATAAAGCGAAACCGCTGGGCAAAATTTTTCAACCGGAAGTTGCCGCCGAAGCGATTCATTGGGCCGCGCATCATCGCCGGCGCGAGTTGTATTTGGGAATGCCTTCCGTGGAGTCCATTGTGGGCAACAAGGTGGCTCCCGGCCTGCTGGACCAATATCTCGGCCGCAACGGATATAAAGGCCAGCAAACTTCACAACCGAAAGATCCGGATCAGCCGGATAATCTTTGGGCGCCTATTCCCGGCGACCACGGCGCGCACGGCACGTTTGACGCCAAGGCCCGCCGAGGTAGCACGGAGTTTTGGTTCGCCAAAAATCGGAACCGGATCGGATGGTTTGCCGCGAGTTGCGCGCTGGTGGCAGCGGGAGTTTTTCTTGCACAAAGAAAACGCATATAACGCCAGAGCCCTTGGTCCAATAACTCGCGATAGCGTTCCGGAGTGCGCCGCCCCTCCGGCGCTTTTTATTGGGCCTATCACGCCGTCAGATTACTCGCTCAATGGCGCCCGCACTCCCACAATCAATTGTACCGGTCCAAGCAATCCTGATTCCAGCAAGGCGTCATCCTTCGTCCAGTGATGCCAGGTCGTGAACGTGAAACGGCCCGTCGGGCTTGGCTTGCCGTCGAGCACCCACTGCGGCCAGGCCTTGAGCCGTTTACCGACCCACTCGCGGTCATCGGGAAGCTGCTCATCGCCGATCAGGCGGTTCGGCCATAAGTTGGTGATCTTGATTTCCAACGTGTTCTTTCCCGGCTGCGCCACGCCGGTGAGATTCACGCGGAATGGCGGTTTCCACAAAATGCCCAGCGATTCTCCATTCACGAAAACTTGGGCGAGGTTCTTGACTCCGCCCAGATCCAGCCAGAGCGAATGGCCGGCCTGCAAATCTTTCGCAGGCACATCGATGTCCTTGGTATACGTGGCCGTGCCGGAAAAATATCTCACGCCCTTATCGGGCGAATCCGTCCATGACATCAATTTATCAAACGTCACGTTTACCGGCGCGCCCCAGTTCGGCGGGAACGTTAGATTCCAGGGGCCGGAAACAGTGGTCACGGCGGGCACATCGCTGATTTCCGCGCGCCTCTTCTTTCCGGAAGCGAAAGTGAGCTCGACCGTGCCGGGAGCCGTCGAAGACACAATCATCTGGCCGTCCGCTTCCGCGTGCAATTGCACCGCCGGTGGTTCGCCGGACGTGCCCGGCTTGCCGATAACGAGCGTTTCATTTTCCGCCACGGTCACGGACTTGCGAACGCCATCGAGCGAGTAGTCCACGACGCATTCTTTCGGCTGGCCATAAAGCGGGTCGCCGCCGGCAAAATCATTGTCGATCTTCACGGAGAGCGCGCCGTTTTCCACCAATCGCGAAAGTTTCGCGGTCAGGTCAAACGTTTTGCCGGTTTTGGACGTGAGATCGACGCCATACACCGCGCTATGAATGACAAGTTCCGGAACGTGGACGGATTTTTGCGGCTGAACATTCTTTGAAACCGCAACCACGTGATCGCCGGCTGCCGGATGGCGAAACACCACGAAGACTGATCCCGAAGGATCAAACCGCAGTGGCACAATCGTGCGCCCATTTTCTTCGCGCCAGACCGGTGCCGGTTCCATCACGCCGGTGTCCGCGTGCCACAGTTCGGGCGTTTTTCCCGAAACGCGGAACGTGCAGTCCGCTGAATCATATTGATCCCGCTGGTTCGATACGAAATAAATTTCCGTGTCCCCATCCGTGCGGTGGATGTAACACAAGTCGGATTTGAGCGATGGCGAAAATTCAAAATCGGGCTTGATGTCCAGAGCGGCAAAAACCGTTTCCATGGTTGCGCCCCAGTAAACGCGGCCCTTGCCGAAGCCGTGGGTCGTCACTTTTTTGCTGTCGCAATCGCCCCAAATGTCATTGGCGAGCGATTTCACTTCCTGATCGCATCGGGGATAGTTTTCCAGCCCGGGCGCATGTTCAGGCGGCGGGCCAACGAGCGTCAGCCCGGCAGCCACGAGCGAGCGGATTTTTTTCAGAAGCGGCGGGGAAATATTCCGGTCGCTCGGCGGTAAAATCAGCACGCGATATCGCATCCCGCTTTTCAGAACGAGTTCGTGATTTTCCACCGTCGCATCTTTCAGCACGTCGGCGCCGACGGCATCGAAATCGTAGCCGGGGGGCAGGGGAGGATCGCCGATGCGCATTTCGGCGGGAGAATTCTCGCCGCAGAAATACGCCGCGTCCGCCACGAATCGGCCCTGCTGCAACAGGAATTGGCAGCGCGTCACGTATTTCAGCCAGGCGCGGCCCTGTTCCCACCAGGTGCAGGTCCGGTCGAAGTGCGTTCCCCACTGGCCCATGGTCATGCCTGGCCAGCGATTCGTCCATGGCTGCATGGCGAAGCGATGAAAAATATAGCGGTTGATGCCGGAGCAGAAGACGCGATCGCCGAGCGCTTTGAGGGCATAAGGATCGTCCAGCCAGCGGCCATGCTGCGCGCTGGGGCGGGCGGTGAACGATTCCGCGCCGATGACATTGCGCCCATAAATATGACCCACGGAAGATGCAAGCTTGACGGAGGAGTCGATATTATTTCCGCCCACCCAGAATTCGCCCATCGGAATCTCCGCCGCCTTGCCCTGCTGCAACGATTCGTAAGGCCCGGTGTAAGGCTCGATGGACGCCGTCATGCCGTGCGCGTCGCAAAGTTCCTTGAAATGGCCGTAGTAATCGTCCGCGAAAAGATCCGAAATCGTCCGGCGCACGTCGAACAGGAAGCGCTCGGAAATTTCCGGACTGTCCACGACGCGGCCCGTGAACGTCGGCAGGAATTTCAACGGATCGTAGCCGCGCCGCTTCCGGAATTCCGCGCGGAAATTTTCCGACCAGTTCTGGCCGCCGACTTCGTAGCTGTCAATCAGCACCCCGTTAAACGTCTTTCCTTTGCCCGCGAGCGGCCCGGCGTCGTCGATGCATTTCTGAACAAAGCCCGCCCAATGCGCATCGAGCGCGGCGGCGCTGAATTTATCGCATTCCGGCCCGGTGCCTTCGTCGGGGGCGGGATGATTGTTGCGGCCGGTTGGCGTGCGGCCAACCCGCAGCACGGTCCAATTGCCCGCGGGCGCGTCCCAATCGAGGTGCCCGTTCGCGTCCATATGGCTGGTGAGATCAAGAACCTCGCGGTGCTTCAGGAGCAGATTTTCCGGCGCGTCGTTGGGAACATCGGAGGACGCGACAAACGCGCCGCTGTCACCGTCTTTCGCATCCACGTTTTCGATACGCAGGCGCGGGCTGAGATCAATTCCCGCCAGGTCCAGACTTTTCGTGCGGCTTCCCGTTGCAGTGAATTGGATCCGGTAAAACTTTGCGCTGACCTGCTTGCCGAACGCAAACGTCAGCGGGCGCGTTGGCTTGCTGGGCGTGGTGAACTCGCGCAAATCGCGGAAGGTTTTGCCGTTGTCGGAAATCTGGATGACGCCGGTTACCGTGCCCGCGCCCTGGCCGAACGTCAGCACCGCGTTGCGCGAAGCGAACGGCTGCGGAAATTCCAATTGCACATGCTGCGGCATCTGGTTCGTGGGCAACGTAACCATGGTAAACAGGCTGCCATCCAGCAACGCGCCTCCGTCTATGTTCGGGATGCTCGCGGAAATTTTTGGATCGGCGGATTTCATGGAAACGCCTTCACCATCCGGCGTGCGAAAGGCCAGCACCGCGATATCGTGGTAGACATTCCATTCCGTGCGCGGCTGCGGCAGCGTGCCGGAAAATTTTTGTCCGCCGGCCACTTTTGTCTCCGTGATGACCACATGCTCCATCGAATGTTCGGGCGAGTCCCACGGCCCGCCGCTGCTGGACCAGCCCGCGCAATTGTGAACGCACAATTGCAGCCCGAGCCGGTTGGCTTCCTTGACCGCGAACGAGAACATGTCGTGCCATTCCGGCGAATTGAATTTCACCGGTCCCGCCGGGATGCCTTCGCTGGCATTGAAAATTTCCACGCCGCCGATGCCCACGCGTTGCATGGCTTCGAGATCGGCGGCGATGCCTTCCTTCGTGACGTTCCCGTTCATCCAATGCCACCAGATTTGCGGCTTCGCTGAGGCCGGCGGTGATCGAAAGCCGGCGGCCAGGGAATCGTTGGAACTGGGCGCCGCAGAAACAGTGAAACACAAAGCCAGACACAAAATCAGCGGGTAGGTTTTCATCGATGTATTAATGAGACTGCCAGATCAAGGGAAGGGTTTCACCGAAAAAGTGGTTTATGCCGCAAACGAACGCCGAGAACACAAACGGCTTCTTCTGCGCGTGCGCTCTACGTTCTTTGCGCTCGAAATATTCAAGCCGCTCCCGCCCGAAGACTTTCTTTCACTCGTACCGCAGAGCTTCAATCGGGTCCAATCGCGAGGCTTTCCACGCCGGATAAAACCCAAAAATAATTCCCACCGCCGAAGACACCGCCACCGACGCAAAGATCGCCGGCAGCGACAGCACCGTAGGCCAGTGCAGCAACGAAGTGATAAGAATCGACGCCGTCCGCCCCAGCACAATTCCCACGATTCCGCCCCCCATACAAAGCACCACCGCCTCGATCAGAAACTGCCGCAAAATGTCCTGAGCCCTCGCCCCCACCGCCATGCGAATGCCGATCTCGCGTGTCCGTTCGGTGACGGATACCAGCATGATGTTCATGATGCCCACACCGCCGACGACCAGCGAAATGAGCGCCACCACCAACAGCAAATTCGTCATGACGCGGCTCGTGGAGGCAAACGTTTGCGCCATTTCCGTATGGTCGCGGATTCTGAAATCGTCCGGACTGTCCGGCGGCAGATGATGCCGATCGCGCAGCACGGCGGTGATTTGGCGAATGGCCGGTTGAATGTTTTGTGGCGAACCCGCCGCCACCCAAACGTCGTCAAGATCAGTAAAGCGCACCAGTTGGGGCGTGTCCGCTCCCTGCGTCGCCGATGGCGGAGGGTATAAAGGCGGTTGCTGACTCGGATAAACCGCGCTCGCGCTGGCCGCGGTCACCATTCCTTGAGCCGGCTGTGAACCCTGCCGCTGCCCAAAAATCCGATATTTCACCGTGGTCAGCGGCGCGAGCAGAAAGTCATCCTGATCGTGTCCCATGATATCCGCGCCTTTGCGCGCCAAAACCCCCACCACCTTCAGGTTCACTCCCCGCAGCCGAATTTCCTTTCCAATCGGCGAATCGGTGTCGAACAATTTATCCGCGACCGTTTGTCCGATCACGCAGACCGCGGCCGAACTCCGCACATCCTCGTCGGTAAACGGATCGCCTTGCGCGATCGGCCAGTTGCGAACCGCGAGATAGTCCGGCGTCGATCCAAGGATCCGCCAGGGATGCCAATTGCGGTTTCCATAAATAGCCTGGCCCCAGCAATCCACGCTGGGAGCGACACTCTGCAGCGCCGTGCATTCCTTCCGTAACGCCTCCGCGTCTTCGATGGTTAAAGTCGGCCGGCCGCCGCTTCCCGAATTCACCCCGCCCACCGAGATCGAAGCCGGATCAATTTGAATCATGCTCGCGCCCAGGCTGGCGATGGCGTGCTCGATCGAACGCGAAGATCCGCCGCCCAATTCCATCATGGCGATCACGGCCGCGATGCCAATGACAATGCCCAGGCACGTCAGCATGGAACGCATGATGTTCCGGCGCAGCGCGCGCAACGCCATCCGCGTGGTGCGCAGGGCATGTTTGATCTGGCTCGCATTTTTGTGCAGCGGCACGCCGGGCGGCGGCGGCAGATTCGGAGTCTCGACGCGATGTTGCATTTCCAGATGCGCCGGCGCTCCCTCATCCACAATCACGCCGTCCTTCATGCGAATGACTCGTTGCGCATGGCGCGCCACGCTTTCGTCGTGAGTGACAATGATGATCGTCAGGCCTTCGCGCTCGTTGAGCTGCTGGAACATTTGCAGCACTTCCTCCGTCGTGCGCGAGTCGAGGTTGCCGGTGGGTTCGTCCGCGAGCAGCAATTGCGGCCGGTTGATGAGCGAGCGCGCAATGGCCACCCGTTGCTGCTGGCCGCCGGACAACGCCGACGGGTGGTGATCCATGCGTTCGCCCAGCCCGACGAGCTTTAACATTCTCTCGGCGTGCGCGCGCGTGTCCGCATCCGAGGGGTGCGCGGGCGAATAATCCAGCGGCATCCGCGCGTTGTTCAGGGCGGTCGTGCGCGTCAGCAGGTTGAAATTCTGAAAAACGAAACCGATTTTCGTATTGCGCATGCCGGCGCGTTCGTCCGGAGACAATGAGGCGGTTTCCTTGCCGTCCAATCGATAGCTGCCGGAAGTGGGCCGGTCCAGGCAGCCGAGAATATTCATCAGTGTGCTCTTGCCTGAGCCGCTCGTGCCCACCAGCGCCACCAATTCGCCGCGGCGAATCGTGAGTGACACGCCCCGCAACACCGGGATTTCCATATTGCCGCGCCGGTACGTCTTGGTGATGTCTTCGAGGCGAATGACTTCATCGGTGGGACTGCTGGAAGCCGCGCTGCCCCCGGACGAAGGACGTTGCGCTTCAGAAACTGTTGAATCAATCGGCGGCATACCCGTTCAGCGGCGGCGGATTTTCGGCAAAAATGGATTCACGTCGGATTGGCCTGAATCGAAATCTTCGCCGGTGACAATCTCCTGGCCTTCGCGCAATCCATTTCCGGCGATTGCCGTATTTGAGCCATCGGAAGTTCCGAGAGTCACTTCAATGGGCCGCACGAAATCGCCATCTCGCAACCACAGCGTATGCGTGGCTGGCTTCTGCTGCTTTTCTTTGTTTGCCGCCGGTTGTTCGGCGCCCGGCGGATCATTTGCCGGCGGATCATCCGCGAAGGCTTTCCGTGCGTCCGGCGCGACTTCTGCCAATGATGACGGCGTCCAGCGCAGCGCGGAGTTGGCCACGTACAATGTATTGGTCTCGCCCTTCAAGACGAAATCCACATTGGCAGTCAGGTACGGCAACAGGAGTTTGTCGGGGTTGTCAATGTTCACCTCCACCGTGTAAAGCACGACATTCTGGGTCATCGTGGCATTGAGCCGGACTTTGTTGACGACGCCGTGAAATTCCCGGTCAGGGAAAGCGTCCACCGTGAACGTGACCGGCGCGCCCGGCTTGATCCGTCCCACGTCCGCCTCGTTCACCGACACCCAGATCTGCATCTTGGTCAAATCGCGCGCGATGAGGAACAAGCTCGGCGCATTGAGACTCGCCACCACCGTTTGGCCGATATTCACGCGCCGATCGATGATCACGCCGCCGACCGGCGAATTGATGGTGCAAAAATCCAGATTGCGCTGGGCCTTTTCCAAATCCGCCTTAGCCTGCGCCACGCCCGATTTGGCCACCGAGACGTTCGATTTCGCTACTTCGTAATCCGCCTTCGCCGTGTCGTAATCGGTCTGCGAAATCAGTTTGCTGTTGAACAGTTCCTGCGATCGCTTCCAATCCGCCGCCGCCTCGTCGAACTTGGCCGTCATTTGTTCCACGTTCGCCTCCGCGCTCAACTCCGCCGCTTTGGCCACCGAAAGATCGGCGGCGTAAACGGAATCATCGATTTTGGCGAGCAGGGCGCCTTGCGTGACCACGGAACCGTAATCAAGGGTTTTGCCATCCTGACCGGTGCCGAATTCACTGATGCGGCCGGCGACTTGCGCGCCCACGTCCACCACTTCCAGCGGCTCAATGGTTCCCGACGCGCTGATGCTCGCGATCACATCGCCGCGTTGAACGGGAACGGTGGAGAAAGACCATTTTTCGCCGCTGTGCGAATGCCACCACCAAATGCCGCCGATAACAACGAGGACGGCCGCCCCGCCTGCAAAGATCAATTTTTTCACAAAATGCTGCGTCGTTAAAAAAACCGGAATGCCAAAATCCTGGCAAATTTCGAATTGCCAACAGCTTCGGCTCGGTTCTCACAAAGGGTAAGACGGTTGCTTCGCCACTGCGGTTTCGAAAAATCAGTTTCTCATCCGAGAAGCGCCTTTGTCACGAACTTTGTCTGACGCCGCTGATGAGAACGTCGGGATTCGTAGCGCAGGCGTCCCCCCTGCGAGTGACGGCACCGTCCCGGTGTCAGTCCAGAGTGCGCACGCCTGGGCAACAATCATTTCCACTGCATAAATCACACCTCACGTTGCGCCGCTGAGGCGGCGCGGACAGCGTAGCGCGCTGTCCCTGCCAAAAAATTGGGGGCAGTGTCAGGATGCACCGGTGCGCACGCTGCTCCCCCTTAAAAAATTTGATTGCGCACAATTTTGCGCGATACTCGCCCACCACGATATGCGCACGAAATCAACCCCCAACGTCTCTGCCTCCGAACCCAACCCCGCCAAACCTCACATCTCCTTCCTCGGTCTCGGCATCATGGGCGGCGGCATGGCCCGGCGGATTTTGGCAGCCGGTTTTCCATTGGCGGTGTTCAATCGCAACCAGGAAAAATCAAAACCGTTTGCAAGCGAAGGCGCGCGCGTGGCCGACTCGCCCGCTGAAGCGGCTCGAAACGCCGATGTGATCATCAGCATGGTCGCCGATGATAAGGCGTCGCGCAGCCTGTGGCTGGGCGAAACTGGCGCGCTGGCCACGGCAAAAGTAGGAACGATCTGCATCGAATGCAGCACTCTTTCCGTGGGCTGGATTCGCGAACTCGCCGCCGCCGCTCAAAAACAAAAGTGCGAGTTGCTGGATGCGCCGGTCACCGGCAGCAAAGCGCAAGCCGCGTCCGGTGAATTGAAATTCATGGTCGGCGGAAATGTCGCCGCGCTGGAAAAAGCCCGTCCTGTCCTCGCGGCCATGAGCAAGTCCATCACGCACATTGGCCCGATCGGCAGCGGTGCCTTGCTCAAGCTCATCAACAATTTCGTTTGCGGTGTTCAAATTGCGGCGCTCGCCGAGGCCATGGCTCTGATTGAAGCCAACGGTTTGGATTGCGCGAAGGCCCACGAAATCATCGCCCACGGCGCCCCGGGCGGCCCGCTGGTCAAAGCCGTGTGGATCCGCATGACCGCGCCCGATTACGCCCCGAATTTCCTGCTCAGGCTCATGGCCAAGGACCTCACCTACGCCATAGCCGAAGCCAAAAAGAATTCCATAGAACTCGCCACCGCCGCCGCTGCCCTGGATGAGTTTCAAAAAGCCATCGCCGCCGGCCACGGCGAGAAAGACCTCGCCGCCGTCGTTGAGCCCTTTCGAGCAGCCATAAAAACGACCGACCGAGCGCGCTGAACATTAGCTCAGTAAAATAGGAGCGCCGATCTCCTGATCGGCGCGAATCAACGCCCGTCCGTCGGGGCCAGCTTGGTTTTAGCCAATCCCAAAATCTCGGGAATAGCTGCGGAGCAGCGTCAGAAGGTGGCCCACGGCGTGAGCTGTGGGAAGGGCGGGAAGTGACCGAGCCCCGAAGGGGCGAAAGACAAACGGAATTCCAACGCTCTCTCGCCGCTCCGCGGCTGAAACGGCGCACAATTTTTGAGATACACACCCGCATTTCCACAAGCTTGGTTTGTGATTGCTCGGATTTTGAAACTGATATATCAGTGGGCTCCATTGAAACGTTCACCCTTCGCTCCAATTCATTGCGACAATTGACTAAATGAAAATCACGGAAATCCGGACTCGAGTCGTTCAATGGAAGGGCAAAACTGTTCCGCTGCCGCCCCATTTTTGCACCAACCCCATGGATGCCATCGCGCCGATGCTCACCGACGCGACCATGGGCACGTTCACGTTTCACGGATGGGTCATCGTGGAAATTTTCACGGACAACGGCCTCGTCGGCATCGGCAACGCCGCCCTTTCGCCGCTCGCCACGAAGCAAGTCATCGAACTCTATCTCAAGCCGCTGCTCATCGGCGCCGACCCGTGGGACATCGAGTTTCTTTGGCAACACATGTATCGCAAAACGATGGCCTTTGGCCGCAAAGGAATCGCCATGGTCGCCATCAGCGCGGTGGACATCGCATTGTGGGACCTGCTCGGTAAGTCCGCCAAACAACCGGTCTATCGTCTACTCGGCGGACGCACCAAACCGAAAATTCCCGTGTACGCCAGCCGCCTTTATTCCACGCCGCTGAAAGAACTCGCCGCCGAAGCGAACAAATATAAAAAACAGGGCTACCAGGCGATGAAACTGCGTTTCGGCTGGGGACCCACCGACGGCGCCGAAGGCATGCAAAAAAACGTCGCCCTGGTTCGCACGGTACGCGAAACCGTCGGCGACGGTGTCGATATCATGGCTGACGCCTACATGGGCTGGAATCTCGATTACGCGAAACGCATGTTGCCACTGCTGGAAAAATATAATCTGCGCTGGCTCGAGGAACCGGTCATACCCGATGACATTCACGGCTACGCGGAGTTGAAGAAATCTGGCCGCATTCCCATTGCCGGGGGTGAGCACGAGCACACGATTTACGGTTTCCGCCAGATCATCGAAGCCCGCGCGGTGGATTACATCCAGTTCGATACGAATCGCGTCGGCGGCCTCACGCAAGCCCGCAAAATCGCCGCGCTCGCCGAGGCGCATTCGATTCCCGTCATTCCGCACGCCGGCCAGATGCACAATTATCACATCGTCATGGCCAGCCTGAATTCGCCCATGGCCGAATTCTTCCCGCCGGTGGATGTCGAAGTCGGCAACGAACTGTTTTGGTATTGTTTCAAAGGCGAACCGATGGCGAAGAACGGCTTTATCGATTTGGACGAAAACACTCCCGGCCTTGGCCTCACCGTGGATGAACAGTCGTTGAAAAAATTCAAAATCACTGAATGATGCGCCTCGTCCAAATCCAAAACGCCTCGAACCGCCGCGTGGCGCTGGTCGAGGAGCCGCATTTGAAGTTGCTCACGAGCACGACGGTTTACGATCTCGCGTCCGCCGGCGATTCGAAGCGGATTTCGCTGTCTCAACTCGTTCGCGATTCCCTCACGGATGAAACGGTAAATTACGACGAAGTCTACAGCGGCAAAAGCGCGTGGAAATTGCTGCCGCCCATCGATCACCCGGGAGAGCCATCGCGTTGCCTCGTGTCCGGCACCGGCCTGACGCACCTGGGCAGCGCCAAAAATCGCCAGGCGATGCACAGCGCGAGCCAAGCCGAGTTGAACGACAGCATGAAGATTTTCAAATGGGGCGTTGAGGGCGGGAAGCCTGCTCCGAGAAAAATTGGCATCGCGCCCGAATGGTTTTACAAAGGCAACGGCACAATCCTCCGCGCCCATGGACAACCGCTCGATGTGCCGTCCTATGCGGAGGATGGCGGCGAGGAAGCGGAGATCGCGGGAATTTATTTCATCGACGCGAATGGCATGCCTCGACGCATCGGCATGGCCACCGGCAACGAATTTTCCGATCATAAATTCGAGAAGAAGAATTATCTGAATCTCGCCGGCTCCAAATTGCGCACCTGCTCGCTCGGTCCTGAACTGGTGATCGATCCAACATTTGATTCCGTCGCTGGCAAAGCAACCGTGTTGCGCAACGGCGAAACACTCTGGTCGCGCGAAATCGTCACCGGCGAAAAGGAAATGTGCCACAGCCTCGCCAACCTTGAGCATCACCACTTCAAATTTGGCGCACATCGCCGGCCCGGCGATGTGCACGTTCATTATTTTGGCGCGTGCAGCCTCAGTTTCGGCGACGGCATCCAATTGCAGGACGGCGACGTGATGGAAGTGTCCTTCACCGGCTTCGGCCGCCCGCTGCGCAATCCTCTTCGCATCGCGCGCGAGGAAGACCGATTGATCACGGTTCAACCGTTAACCTGACCTTGCGCTCGTTGCGTCGGGCCGGTCCCGCCACGGCGGGAGACTACGCCGGTCCTCCGGCGCTTTTTAAACGGCGCAGATTTAGATCGATGTTGGTAAAAGTACTGTTTTGGATGAATTCGACCGCGACCATTTCAGGAGCAACAACACAGAAGACAGCGCGACGCTGGAGTATCGCAGTGCTGATCACCGCGGCAATTGTCTTGAGTTATTTGGATCGCCAAACGCTGCCATGGACGTTAAGCCAGATTCACGCCGATTACCCATTTTCCGACGAAATCAAAGCGCTTTTCGACTCCGCATTTTTAATCACCTACGGGCTGATGTATTTGGGCGGCGGATTGCTCATGGACAAATTGGGAACGCGCCGCGGGATGTTACTCGTGATGATTTTTTGGTCGATCGCATCGGCAAGCCAGGGCCTGGCGGGCAACTACGGAATGGCTCCTGTGTTCGGAATGTCCTTTGCGCTCGTGATGCTGATTGGAAGCCGGGGGCTGCTGGGCATCGGAGAGGGCGGGGGATTTCCGGCGGCGACGCGCGTCGTCGCGGAATGGTTTCCAGTGAACGAACGCGCCTCGGCGATGGGCCTCATCAACGCCGGCACTGCCGTCGGCGCTGTGGTGGCGCCGGGTTTGATTTGGGTCGTGTTGAAATATACCGGTTGGTTCGGCCTTGCCTCGTGGCGCTGGGTGTTCTTTGTGACTGGCGCGCTCGGGCTGCTGTGGTCGATTTGGTGGTCGCGCAGCTATTTCACGCCGGAAACTCAAAGCCAAAGTCCCGCCGCGCCGGTCGAACAAAAAATCTCTCTCCGTCAACTGCTGCAACACCGTGAAACCTGGGCCATTATCGGCGCAAAATTCCTGAGCGACGGCGCGTGGTATTTCTACATCTTCTGGCTGCCGAAATTCCTAATGGAGACGTTTTCCATCAAATTCAGCGTGGCAACTACCGTCGGCTGGATTCCTTACGCCGCCGCAGGAGTCGGCAGCCTGATTGGCGGCGCCTTTTCAAGCTGGCTGTTGGCGCGTGGGTTTTCCGTGAATGGGTCGCGAAAAATTGCGCTGGGCGCCAGCGCGGCCTTGATGCCGTGGGTCATGCTCGCGCCGCGATTCCATTCCGTTGGCGTGGTGATTTTTTTGTTCAGCCTCGCATTCTTCGGCCAGCAATCCTGGTCCACGCTGGTGATGATTCTGCCGACCGACCTCATCTCGCGCAACGCCCTCGGCACGCTCGCCGGGTTGGTCGGTTTTGGCGGCGCCATGGGCGGCATCGTGCTCGGCCAGATCGCCGGCTACCTGCGTGATCACCATTACAGCTACCAGCCGGTCTTGATCATTTCCGGCTCCCTGCACATCGCGGCCTTCCTCTTGATTTGCCTCGTCATTCCAAAAATCCAGCGGCTGAGAATCTGAGAAGTTTCCGTCATGTCAGTTGAAAAGGGGAACGCCCCCGCCTCGGGCGCAGTGAGCCGCGCCTCGCGGCTCACCGTTGCGCGTGAAAACGTTCACGAGTTGCTCAAATTCGCGAAGACACGCGGAATGAACCCGGAATGATGCAGTTGGATGGAAAACGATGAACGCGGAGACGCTGAGGACGCAGAGTTCCGCGGAGGATAAGCGATGTTTTGGCGAACGCTCGACGGTGATTCTGGCAATCCTTGAAAACTCTGCGCCGCTTTGCGTTCTCGGCGTCTCTGCGTAGATTCGGAAAACCATTCGAACTGCATGGTCCCCGATGAATTCGCGCTCCGCACCTCAAGTTCACGGGAAATCACTGCGATATCATTTTTCACCCTTTCGGGTAAATCGCCATAATGCGCGAAAACGATATAATGCTTCGCCCACTCTGATCATGATATTTTGAAGAACTGTGATGGCCACAGTCATTTTGAGGGGATCTGCAGGTTCGCTTTGAGAGAACTGCGGATTGCCGCTCGGTTCCGAAGGAACCGCTGAAAATAGCCCGGCAGTTCACTGCCGGGTTCGGAGCGGAAACGGATCAAGTCCCGAAGGGACGGCTGAAAAACACAGAATGAATTTGAAAATTTCAAAGTCGCCGATTCTCACGATCACAATCGTGACGCTCCTATCCTTTGCCGCAACCGCGCAATCCCTGACGATTACCAACGGCGTGCAAAAATACGCCTCGCTCACCGGCGCCACGGCGAACCTGAGCGGCAAATGCGAGCTATGGGTCACGAATTCCACCACGCCGCTTTCTGGTTGCACGATCAATTTGAATTCCATCGACGCCTGGTTGTTTCTGCCCGGCATCAAGCCCTCCGTCGTCGCATCCACCTATTTAAGCCATGTGCGCGTGAACGGAACCACCGCCGTCGCCGACAGCAACGTGCGCGTCGTGCAATACGGCCAGAACGGCGCCGTCGTGATTCCGCAATCTTCTACTTTTCAACCTCTCACCGTGTTCACCGGAACACAGTTTAGCGGTGCGGCCAGGCAATTCAGCCAATGGACCTATTACACCGGCAACAGCATTACCAACATCAGCTCCTTCAAATTGAAACGCGGTTATCAGGTCGTTTTCGCGCAGTCAGCCGATGGCAAGAATTTCAGCAAATGTTACACGGCGCAGGACGGCGATATGGAAATCGGCGTGCTGCCTGTCACCTTGGACCGGCAGGTGCGATTTATCTATGTCACGCCGTGGCGTTGGACGAGCAAAAAGGGCATCGCCGGTGATCCCGGAATCAGCCGACTGAATCTAAACTGGTGGTATAACTGGAACATCAGCTCCAGTTCCACGCGGGATTTGGAATACGTGGCCATTCGCCAAAACCAATCCTGGCCCAGCCTCAGTCAAAATTGGAAATCGCTCGGCATCAATACGGTGCTCGGTTACAACGAACCCGACCAGGCGAACCAGGCCAACCTGTCCGTCAGCGCCGCCATTTCCTCCTGGGGCGATTTGCTCGCCACCGGTCTGCGCGTCGGCTCGCCCGCGACTTCCGACGGCGGCCCGAATAGCTGGCTGATTCCGTTCGTTTCCCAGGCCGATGCCGCCGGGCTGCGCGTGGACTTTGTGGCCGTTCATTATTATCAAGCCCACAATCCCGCCGACCCATCCGGCTGCGCCTCGCAAATGTATAATTTCCTGCTGAACCTCTGGAACAACACGCATCGGCCGATCTGGATCACCGAATGGAACAACGGTGCCAACTGGACCGATGGCCAATGGCCCGTCCCAACCTACGCGCAACAGCAGGCCTGCATTCAAGCGATGGTGAACATGCTGGAATCCACGCCCTTCGTGGAACGTTACGCGCTTTACAATTGGGTCGAGGATGGCCGTTCCCTGGTGACCAGCAGCAACACCGTCACGCCGGCGGGCACGGTTTATTCCAACACCGTATCGAGCCTTTCCTATTCCCAGGCCATGCCCGACAACGGCACGCGCGGTATCGCGGAATATCTTTTTGCGACCAACACCTGGGACAGCTCCGGCTTTTGCAACAACGGCATGGCTATCGGAGCGCCGGCCTTCACCGCGGGACACAACAGCTTTACAGATGCAATCGTTTTGGATGGAACGAACAACTACGTTCAATTGCCCGCCAACATCGCCAAAGGCGGCGGCTTTACCTTTGCCGGCTGGGTTTATTGGAACGGCGGCGCGGCGTGGCAGCGCATTTTTGATTTCGGCAACGACACCTCGCATTATCTATTCCTGACCCCGAATTCCGACAGCGGCACCTTGCGCTTCGCCATCAATAACGGCAGCGGTGAACAAATTGTTGAACGCGCCGGCGCGCTGGCCTCTGGTTCGTGGCAGCATGTCGCCGTTACCCTGAATGGCAGCACCGCGACTCTTTACGTCAATGGCGTTCAGGCCGCGTCGTCAACCAGCTTTTCAATCGCCCCATCGACTTTCAGTCCGATGAAAAATTATTTTGGCAAAAGCCAGTTCGCCGCGGACCCGCCGTTCGGCGGCAAACTCGACGAAGTCGAAATCGCCGATTACGCCATGACCGCCGCCCAAATTTCCGCGCTCTATCACAGCACGCTGAATCCGGTCTACACGGGCGGCGCATGGACCAACAACGCCGATGGCATTTGGAGCGCCGGCACGAATTGGAACGGCGGCATGATCGCGAATGGCCCGGGCGTCCTGGCCGATTTCAGCACGCTGGACCTCGCCGCGGACCGCACGATCACCCTCGACGCCGCCCGCACCATCGGCGGATTAAAATTCGGCGACTTATCGGGCTCGCAAAATTGGACTTTGTCCGACGCCAACACGCTGACGCTCGACGGCGGTGCGTCAAACCCGGCGACCATCGCCGTGAACCAAAATACCACCACCATTTCCACGCCGCTCGCCGGCAGCGGTGGTTTTGCCAAAGTTGGCAACGGCACGCTGGTGTTGAACGCGAACAATTCGCTCGGCGGCGGATTATCGGTCAACGCGGGCTCTCTGAACATCACCTCTGGATCCACCATTTTTGGCAGCAGTGTTTCGTATGTCGGATATCTGACCGGAAGCGGTAATCTCACGATGACCGGCGGCAGCCTGAATCTCGGCGGCGAACTGCGCGTGGGCGGCTCGGACCAAAATGGAAGCCAATACAACGCCGCGGGCACCGCCACGGTTTCCAATGCGACGCTCTCATTGGGTGCGCTGGCCATCGCTCGCGGCAATTATCTCGACAATTCAGTTTCGGGCACGCTGACCGTGAACAGCGGCAGCACGGTTGTGTCCACGAACGACGCCATCATCAAATTCGCCGGCGCCGGCGCCGGCAAGCTCGCCCTCAACGGCGGCAATTTCATCATCGGTCCCGCGGCAACGAAATGGCTGATGGTTGGCTATTGGGACAGCGGCGCGGCGGAACTGGATATCGCCAATGGCAACCTCCTCCTCGAAAACGGTTCCTCCCTCAAAATGTGCCGCGGCAATAACAACACGGGCGCGAATGTGGTGAATCAGTCTGGCGGCGCAGTGACATTTTATAGTGACGCCGGTTCCACCGTTGGCGGCGGCGGCAATCTGGATTTGAATTATGCCGGTGGCACGAACAGCGTAAACACCTACAACCTCAACGGAGGCACTTTGACCGTACCAGAAATAATTGTTTCGTCAGCCAGCGGCACGCGCACGTTTAATTTCAACGGTGGAACCTTGCTGCCGACCGAGAATAACGCTGCGTTCATGACCGGTTTGTCTCGCGCCAACGTCCGCGATAACGGCGCCATCATCGACACTGCCGGATTCGATGTATCGATTGCTCAGCCGTTGCAACATTCTGCCATCGTCGGCGACAACATCACTGATGGCGGCTTGACCAAGAACGGAAACGGCACGCTGACCTTGACCGGCGCGAACACTTACACCGGAAACACGACGGTCAACGCCGGAATGCTCGAACTCGCGCAGGCCACACTCGCGACAAACTCCACCGTCGTGATTTCCAACGGTGCGGTGCTGCAACTGGATTTCACAACCACGGACTCCATCGCCGGACTTATCTTAAACGGCATCTCGCAATCGCCGGGCATTTACAACAGCGCCACCGCGCCAGACTTTATTGCCGGCTCTGGCAGCCTTCAGATCAATCCGCTCACCACCGTGACCAATATTTCCTTCAACGTGAGCGAAACCGCGCTGACGCTTTCCTGGCCCGCTGACCACATCGGCTGGCGTCTCCAGGTGCAAACCAACAGCCTGACGGGCACAAATTGGTTGGACGTGCCCGGTTCGACTCTGACCAACAGCGTAGTCCTGCCCTTCGATCCCGCTGTCGGAAGCCTGTTCTACCGATTAGTTTATCCGTGATGGAAAACGTGGAAGGCCTCGTTTAGCGCCGTAGGGCGCGACATCTTTGTAGCACCATCCAAATCGAGAGTTTCCAAGCTCCGTAGGAGCGACATGCAGCGTCACGCTGATCACCTGCAAAACACCGTCCAACTCTACCAGACCCTCCGCGGCGGCTGGGAGATGAAGCAGGACCAAACGCGATAGCGTTCCAATCAATTAAGAATACGCGCGCGATAAAGAACTGCGTCGTTGCCCAAACCTCGTTCCAGGGTACTTGTGAAATTCACGGTGCCAGTGATATTGGTCACGACGGTAAAGGGTTGCCAGACCAGTCCGGGATACCTTTTCTCGACCGAATAAATATAGCCCGGCTGACCGTGGAGGGCCCAGACCAGCGTCCCGAGAGGTTGCTCTCGGACATATTGCAGTGTGGCGACCTGGAAATAGGGTAATCCGGCCTGAAGAGAAAAACTCTGCAATCCCTGCAAATTCGCCGGAGGTCCGCCGTTCCCGCCTGCCACGACTTGAAAAATCCCGGACGCGCCAAATCTCCCGCCGAGCGTCCGTGCAGCCTCGAAGCTGGAACCAAATGCCGTGTCCCACGCGCGCACCTGCACCACCGCATTGCTGCCCGGGGCCACGTTGCCCAGCGTGAGCGTTTGCGGCACGAAATAACCGGCGTTATAACTGCTTTGAAACGGCGTCGGCTGCCCCACGGGCCGCAACGAAGCAAGGTCAGGGCCGGCGTATAATTGCGCCATGTATTCGCTCCCGCTGAGCAACGTCGTTCCATCGACGTCGAACACCGGAAGCGCGTTCGTTTGCGTGGTGACAAACCAATTGGCGAAATTAATTTGTCCGCCTCCCACATCCGTTGTGCTCACCGTCAGCGTTGCCGGCAGGCTGAACACCGTGCTTGAACGATCCTTCACGCGAACCGTATAAACACCCGCCGCCGCGCTCTGGACATTCGTAAGCGCCAAATTTTGGTTGGTGGCGCCCTCGATATTGGCGCCGTTGAAAAACCATTGATAGCTCAACGGCGGCGTTCCCGTCGCGACGACGGTGAAATTGTAATCGTTCCCCACGGGCACCGTATCCCCATAAGGCTCAAAAAGAATCGTCGCGCCATGAGGGACATCCACGAGCAACGATGCCACCGCGCTCGTCACCATGCCGAAATTATTCGTAATGACCACATGATAATCGCCAATCTGATTGGTCGTGAGCGCCGTCAGCTCAAGTTGGGAATCGTTGGCTCCTTCGATTGGCATATCCTGGAAATACCACTGATATTGCAACGGCTCCGTACCCGTCGCGCCCACGGCGAATGTCGCCGATCCTCCCGCCACACTGCTGATCGAGCCGGGTTGCGTGACAATCACCGGCGGATCACTGACATCGACTACGCTGAAAGCATCCATCTGGATGGTCCGTCCGACATTCGTAAACGCAATCTCTGACGTCGTATTGCTGGCGATGACTGAATAGGTGTTGTCCCAGTGCCAATAGCCTATTTCCGCTTCCGGAATATCTAATGTGCCTAATTGCTGGTTATCCCACGCTACTGCCACAAGTGCATCGCCGGTCTCTCCGCTGTTCGGGTTGCTTCCTGTTTTGCAAGCAAAGCGCACCGCGTATCTATGCCCGCGAATCGTCGGAAAATCCTGCCAAATAGCGGTTCCGCCTGGGAGCTCCGGCCACGTCGTTCCATCGGCACCGCCGTTCTCATTCACCCACCCGCCGAGCGAACCCGAATGTTGCCAATGAACCGCGTTCAGAATCGCTGTCCCCTCCCAGCTCGGCTCATACAAAACATTCCCGTCCGGGATATGCGACGCCGAAGATTGAGGGGTCTGCACAAACAATCGTATGTCGCCGACTTCGTTCGTCGGCGCCGCCGCCGCGATGTAATAAGTGGCGCCGCCGTCAGCCGTAAATTGGCAAGGCGAATTCGTGGCCTTCGCTACCAACCCCAGTGTGTCGACCGAATTGCCCTCATAGACTGCGATGACATAGTTTGAAGCCAGGCTCGAGCTGGCATCGATGGTGGCGGCGCTCCAGTGCTGTGGCGGCCATTTCCACCAAAGACTTTTTACTGGCAGCGAACCCCAATGCGCGGGCTCGCCCAGTTCCATCGTCGCATCCGCTATGGGTTGCGGCCCCTGGACGTCTCCTTGAATCAAAATCGCATTCGTAAAATAATCGTTGATGCAAGGCCCGTACGGTTGGGATTGGAGAGAAAAGGTGTAATTCGTCTGCGGGCCGGAAATTTGGAATTTATAAACGACACCCTGCACAGCCAGGAAACGGACGGGATCTGGTTGGTACCAATAAATTGGAGCCGTCGCCACCGCCTGCAAATCATCGATCGTTGCGCCTGTGAAAACCGCCGCCGGATATCCCAAAGGCGCCTGCCCGAATGCCGGCGTGGTCGCGCTGATCTGGACCGGTCCGGTGGCCGGCGCCGCCCACGAAAACCACACTGTATTCGTGCCATAAGGATGCGGCTCACCCGGTTCCAGCGTGGCATCGTCGAAAGTGCCTGAGTAGGTGACATTTGTTCCCGAAAGCTGAATGCTGTTGCTGAAAGCATCATTGGGCGAAGTCGCCGAAGCCGAATACGTGCAAAGCAAGCCTGTCGCTATCAAACCTAAAAAAGAAAATTTTTTCATAAATAAAACCTGCGCTCCTTTTTCCAAGCATCAGTAAATCCGCCCCCATTAAACATTTACAACGAAATAAGTCAAGAAATAGCCATCCTGGCAAGAGCATCTATGTCTAGGGGATTAAACGAGTGAAAATCCGGGACTAAAGCAGGTAAATAAATTTATAGCCGCAAAAGAACGCAAAAAACGCAAAGAACAGTTTATTTCTGTGTGTTCTCTGCGTTCTTTTGCGGCCATAGTTTTTTAATTGCCGCAGAAAGTAGCTCCAGCTCGCGGACAGGGATTTCACGCTGTAGTGTAGCGCAGGCTGCCCAGGCGTTGGCCATTCTTGCACCCACGGATGCTGACGGCCGCCTCGCCCGCGAGAATCGGAAGGCACGAGCCAGCCTCATGCGCCAAAAAGCGTATCATTTCAACTCAATCACGCACGCCTCCAGCGCCTTCGAGCACGACGGAGCAATGCCGTCGCGCATCAGCTCTTCGCCCGTAAATGTTTTGCCTTCCTGCGCCAGAGGCGAGCGGCCCGGCGCCGGATTTAATTCCGTGACGGTGTAGTTTTTGGCCGGGTCAAGGCCCTGCGGACGAACCGCCGTGCTTTTGCCATCCTGCAATTGAAACACGAACACCACGGCACGCGATTGGTCCGGCGAAACAAAATTCAACGCGCCGCGAATGCCCTGATGCGGATCTTCCAGCCGGTACAAATCACCGAGCGACGTGATGTCGCGAATTTCTTTGTAGGCGCTGATCGCGCCGGCGCAGATCGCTTTGTCTTCAGCCGATAATTTCGTCAGATCCAGGTCCATGCCGAACCGCCCGCTCATGGCCACGCTGCACGCAAAATGCATCGGGCGATGCCCCCAATGCGTGACGTGGCTGGCGAGAACGGTGGGCGGAAAGAAATAGGAATAATCCCATTGCATCAACACGCGCGAAACGGGATCGGTATTGTCGCTCGCCCAGAATTCCTGGAAGTATTTCAACGCGCCGTAATCCGCGCGCCCGCCGCCGCCCGAGCACAGCATGAGTTCGGTGTTGGGGAACGTCTTGGCGGTTTTGTCCATCAACGCATAAAGCGCGTGGACATAATCAATGCCCAGTTCTGACTGGCGCTCCGGCGGCAGGTAGGGCGAACCGGGCTGCGTGACGTAACGATTACAATCCCATTTCGCGTAGGTGACGTTCGGAATGCTGAGGATCGTTTTGATGGTGTTCCATTCGAACTGCTGCACCGCGGGCCGGGTCAGGTCGAGCACGAGTTGATGGCGCTGCAATTCCAGTTCGCGTTTCGGCTGGCGAATGACCCAATCGGGATGTTTGTCGAACAACTCGCTCTTCGGATTGACCATTTCCGGCTCCATCCAGATGCCGAATTGAAGTCCGTTCTTGACCGCGGCGGCGGCGAGCGGCGCCATGCCGTCCGGGAAACGTTTGCGGTTCGGCTGCCAATCGCCCAGGCCGGCGAGGTCGTTCGTGCGAGGATATTTGTTGCCGAACCAGCCGTCATCCAGCAGGAACAATTCAGTGCCGATTTCCTTCGCGGGCGCGAACAACCCGGCGATGCGGTTAAAATCAAAGTCGAACTGGGTCGCCTCCCAGTTGTTCAGCAAAACCGTGCGCGTTTTGTGCCCGTCGCGAAAACCAAAATTGCGCGCCCAGCGATGAAAATTCCGGCTCATGTCGCCCAGACCATGGCTGCTATACGCCCAGATCATGGTGGGCGTGACGAACACTTCGCCCGGTTTCAAATGATACGCGCTCGCAAAAGGATTGATGCCGCACAACGCGCGGACGCCTTGATTGTTATCATCGAAAGCGCATTGGAAGCTGCCCGACCACGCCAGCGAGCCGGCGAGCACCGCGCCATTGGTTTCAGTCGCGGGAGCATCCAGCGAGAGGATGAAATTGGGATTGTTGAATTGCGAGGCGCGCGTGATGATTTTTGAATCCAGGATTTTCGTGCCGGGCGTGATTTTTTCCGTGATGGGGCTCAACATTTCCTTCGCCCAATCGCCAAAAAAGTGCGTCAGGTAAACGTTCGCACCCAGCAGGAGCGACGTGGAGGCCATGTGCTGCAACGTAATGGCGCGCGGCTCGTGATGCTGAATCTCGGTCCATTGTTCCACCACATTTTCGGCATTGTGCGTTTTGAAACAGAGCGTCACTTCCAACGGGTAAGCCGGATCGTGCAAATGGATTCGCGTCACCTCGATATCGGGTGATTCGTTGGTGCGCGTCACCTTGTCGTAAACCAGGGCTGTGGACGTATTGCCGTCGGCGTGGATGAGTTGCAGGGCGGAATCCCAAATATAACCATCGCCGGCCTGTGGGTAAGCTTCGTCATTGCGATTAAGTTTTGCCGTTTCGGCGGGCCCACCGATCGGTGATTGATAAAGCCGGCCGTCTTCTCCAACTCGGAAATTCAGGATGAAGTTTTTGGTATGAACGGTAAACGTCTCGGGCGGGGCGGCTGGAGCGGTGATACAAAAGAATGAGGCCAAAACGGCGGCAAGACTCAGCAGGACAATTTTCGGTCGCATAGATTTAACAACATTGGCGGCCATGGCCGGAAGTTTTTCCCAGCAGCAATGACGATATCGCTAACACTTTTATAATTATCAAGCTCTTGCGCAAGCGAAAGTCCAGGCGCTGGTAGCGCAGCCGTCCCGGCTGCGAGTGTCGGCGGCGTCTCGCCGCCAGACGGAGAAGCGCAACCAAATGGCAATGGTTCCTGGCGCCGGGACGGCGCCGGAACTCTCAGGCGAGGACGCCTGAGCTATAAACCCGGAGCGCCGATCTCCGATCCGACGCGTCGGAACGGATGTCCTCAACTGCCGGGTCGGAGACCGGCGCTCCAGGCCATTGTCGGTTTCGGGAAGATTTTCGATTGTACCGTAGCGAGACAAAGTGTCCGCATCGTCGCGCGCCTGAATCGTTAACGGTTCACAACAGGCGCCGCCCGGGCGCTGGCAAGCGTTCTGCTTGACGAAACGCGGAGCATTGAAGCATGACACGGATACGTACGCGGCAGGGCGCATTCACATTGACAGAGGTGGTCATTTCTCTCGCTTTGATTGGCCTGGCTGCTGGGGGAATCATCAATGGATATATTCAATCCGCCCGCGTCACCGATTGGCAGGCGCATTCGCTGGCCGCGGAATCGCTGGCGATGCAGCGTGTGGAGCAATGCCGCGCGGCAAAATGGGACACCCGCTCCTTTCCGCCCGTCGACCAATTGAA
>Ga0134126_10000153_pt1 | contig 90459 bp, 86 predicted proteins | sample KB31752_FD_96881 | JGI IMG/M metagenome (GOLD analysis project Ga0134126, IMG submission 96881) | Terrestrial soil microbial communities with excess Nitrogen fertilizer from Kellogg Biological Station, Michigan, USA - KB3-175-2 | ecosystem: Environmental > Terrestrial > Soil > Unclassified ...
ATCAATCGACTCGCAGGTCTGCCGTACCCGGTGTGGCAAGCGAAACCGCGATCCGGCCTGGATCGCTGACATGCGCGCGACCTCGTCTTCGGTCAATGTGTCGTATGCGCCAGATCAGCCGGCACCCAGATGCCTTTGTACGCCAGAGGCTCAGCGCTAACGCGTATCAGGCAGCCAGGGAAGAGGAGGCAGAGCGACCAGCCCGTGAGACGCTCGCTTCAGAGAATGCGCATTCCGCAAAACGCCGGCAGGATGCGTTGTCCAATGGCGAACACAATGCCGGCGATAAAGCCGACCGTAAGGGCGTGGGGGGTCGCTCCTCAGAAGCTTCCAGGGTGTCCCAGCGAGCCATGCGTAGGCGAGCCGCACGAACGCTGGAAAACTGCCGTGCACGTGCAACAGCTTCTGTGGATGAATGCTCCGTCCCACACATGAAGTGCCTCAATGACCAGCAGCGGTGCAATACGCTCTGTTGTTTCTCGTGATCGGGACACGCAGGCTACTCATTGGTTTTGTTGCCCCCCACAGGGATTCACTGCCCCTTTGAATCAATTACATGACGGTCCCATAGCTCAGTTGTACCCCCCAAACGTACCCCTGAAAATCTACTACTGGTTCGGCAGCATTTGGATCCCGCTCGACTTGCTGTAATCCGGCAGGATCTGCGCGGTTTGGAATGGGAGCTATGAATAAAGCTGCCCTATCCGGGTCTTCTGCGAAATAAAATCACGCGTTCGCGGTTCTAGCAAGCAGAGAGACGTTTCAGCTCAGCCGGCTGAAGAATACGGAGAGCAACTCCGTGAGTGGCAATCAGCTTGTCTTTGCGGAACCGTCCCAGAGTCCGAGTCACAGTCTCTCGAGTCGTAGCCGTCATTGCGGCGAGCTCATCGTGCGTCAAAGGCACCGTGATTGGAAGTGTTGGATTCTTCTGTCGGGTATCTTCGGCCCATTCCAGGATGAGGCGTGCAAGGCGACCCGCTGGAGAGCCAGGAAGAGCTATCAGCCGCGCTTCATCAAAGGCCGCACGATAGTCCTTCTCCAGCGCTTTAGCCATCGCCAGGCTGACATCTTTGTACTCCTTCAACATATGGCTAAGGTGCTTGGTGTGGAGAACGCGGACGCGGCACGGCTCAAGGGTCTCAGCGGTCACCTCGTATTCCTTGATGGCCAATGCGGCGGACAGACCGAGCACATCACCCGCCTGAGCGATTCGCAGGATGAGAGTCCGGCCGTCTCGCGACGTGGTCGAGAGCTTGGCGCGGCCCGAGCACAGGACAAATACTGCGCTGCAAGCGTCCCCTTCATGGAAGAGTGCTCCCCCCCTAGGGTATTCGACGGTGATTGAGTTCGCGTCGAGATACGATTGCGATTCCTGACCCAGACTGCAGAATGCGTGCTTTCCGGCCTGTGGGCAATTGGTGCACTTCGACATGGGTCTCTCCGGCAGCAGGATTGAAGACACTCAACCTGAAAGCAATCGAGAAGCCAAAACTGTCGGTTCGTGATTTCAATCACTTACGCTGGTGATACGCCATTTAGGTTCCTTATACTGTCGGCTATTACACGCAGGCCTGCGCCATCTGGCGCAGGTGGATTGCCGTAGGATTGGGGCTGCCAACCATGCATGACTCTGTTCACATCGTTGTGATCGATGACACCGCAGCCAGTCTGGAGCTACTGTCGTCGGCTCTGTCCAGTTCCGACGTCCGCGTGCATACCGCAGCGACTCCGGTGGCCGGTCTTGAACTGGTTCGCAGGATTCGGCCACAGCTCGTCATCACGGATCTCGTCATGCCGGGAATGAGTGGCCTTGATGTATTGGAGCAGGTTGCCGATTTCGATCCCTTGATTGACGTCATCCTGATGACTGCTCACTACACCACGGAGACCGCTGTCACAGCCATTCGCGGGGGAGCCGCCGATTATCTTCAGAAGCCCGTCAGGCTCTCTCTGCTTCGCGACCGGGTCGCTGCCTTGCTCGCCTCCGCCAATCAACGAAGGAAGGCATATTCGCGTGAAACGGGCCAAGAGACGGCTTTCGAGGGCATGGTCGCTCAAAGCCCAGGAATGTGGAGGCTCTTCGCTTTAATCGAGAGAATCGCACCTCACTATCGCTCGGTCCTGATCGAAGGAGCTACGGGTACAGGCAAGGACCTGGTGGCTTGCGCATTGCATAGCCGCAGCGGCGTTGCGGGAAAGTTTGTGGTCCTCAACTGCTCTGCAGTCGTCGAGACGCTCTTTGAGAGTGAACTCTTCGGCCACGTCAGAGGAGCGTTTACGGGTGCAGACAGAGACAAGGTTGGACTGCTGGAACTCGCGACGGGTGGCACTCTCTTCCTCGATGAAATTGGAGACATGCCACTGGCGACGCAAGCCAAGCTGCTGCGTGCTCTGCAAAACCAGGAGATCCTTCCAGTTGGCTCCCTGACGCCACGCAAGATCAACGTTCGGATCGTGGCGGCAACTCACAGGAATCTGAAGGCAGAGATCGCTAGTGGCCGCTTCCGCGAAGACCTTTACTACCGGCTTTCCATGGTTGAATTGCACGTACCTGCACTGAAGGAACGCCACGAAGACATCTCTCCTCTTGCCAGGGGATTTGTCCAGAAGTTCAGCCGAGAGTTCAGCAAGCCGATTAAAGGATTGACCCCGCGAGCAATGCTTCTCCTGGAACGTTACGATTGGCCGGGTAATGTGCGGGAGCTGGAACATGTCATCGGCCGCGCCTGCATGTTGGCAGATTCAACTCTTCTGGATCCGCAGGACCTTCCGGAGATTGTCAGAGATCAAAGTATCTCAAATGGACAGGAGAGTACGGAAGCGGCTCTCTCCACATTGGCAGGCCAAGAGCGGCGCCTGGTTGAGGAAGCACTGCAAAGTTGCGGAGGCAACCAGTCCGAAGCAGCCCGCAAGCTCGGTATCGGACGAGATGCGCTTCGCTACAAGATGCGGCGCTTCAATCTCACTTCATCGTAGCGAGTAGAGCTAAGACGCATCTGCGCAGCTCAATAGGGCTGATGGGCTTGACAAGGTACGCAGAGAATCCTGCCTCGGCTATGCGTTCTGGAAATGTCTGCGTTACTGCGGGAGAAAGCTCTATCAATGGCAGTTGTTCGGGAAGCTTTATTCGGCGCAATGGCTCCGCCAATGCGTACGCATCGATCTCTTTCATCAGCAGATCAAGAATCACCAGATCGGGATTGAACCTGCGCATGAGCAGAAGAAGTTGTTCGGTGTCTTCTGCCTCCGCTACGGAATGGCCGTCGGTCTTTAAAATCTCGCGCAGCAGCGCGCGCCCTGCCGCGGTTTCGTCCGCGACCAGAATGCGTTTGCATTGTCCCGGATCGGCCTTGTGCCGTTTGCCCACAAGGCAAGCCTAGCCATCGCTCACCGGCCCCTCCGTGATTTCAATCACGGCTCATTGGACCGGGAGCGTGAAATGGAAGCGGCTCCCGCGTCCGGGCTTGCTCTCGACCCATATCGTGCCACCTTGCATTTCCACCAACTGTTTGCTGATGGTCAACCCCAGACCGGTTCCTTGCCGCGTTCCCACAGATGTGTAACCGGTCTGATAGAACTTGTCAAAAATCCTTAAGCACTCCTCTTCGGGAATACCTACACCGGTATCCGCTACTGTGATCCGTACGAAGTGGCCGTCCATGCGAGCGGACACGTTGACGGAACCACCTTCTGCCGTGAACTTCACTCCATTGCTGAGCAGGTTATAGAGGATTTGCCGTACACGGAGCGGGTCTGCCAAAACGCTGATCCCCTCATGAAGTTCGTCTGTGGCAACCAGCAGCCGTCTCTCCGCCGCATACGGGAGGATGGCATGAACGCTCTCTGTGATGACTGGTGCGAGGAGCAGTGGCTGGGTGTCGAGGCGGAGCCCTCCGGCTTCGATTCGGCTCAAGTCCAGCACGTCGTTGATGAGACTCAGCAGGTGTTCGGAGTCTGCCTGGATATGGTGCAAAAAGCGCCTTTGCTTATCATTCAGCGGCGCATCGTGGTCCTCGCCCAGCAACTCCCCAAACCCGATGATGGTATGCAATGGTGTCCGCAACTCATGGCTTATGCTCGCCATGAATTCGCTCTTAAGGCGGTTGAGCCGTTCCGCCTCCTGCTGGCGCGCCTCCAACTCGTGCATGTAGCTCTGCTGCAGCGTATGCAGCTGCTGCTCGGTTCTTCTTCTTTCTGTCACGTCACGAATTACAGCAATCACCTGAACGCCGCTCTCGGTGGAGATTGGGCTCAAGCTGATCTCCACAGGAATGAGCGTGTTGTCCTTACGCAGGGCATGCAGTTCGAGGCCTTGCCCCATCGGTCGGGTTTTTCCGGCTGATGCAAACCTCGCTCGATCAGCAGCGTGCTTGTGCCGAATACCTTCAGGGACCAGGGCATCGACATTCAAGCGGACTAGTTCCTCACGGGAATAACCGAAAAGTGACTCTGCCGTGCGATTGGCAATCAGGATGGCGCCTGAAGAGTCGACTTGCAGGATTGCATCGGGAGCGTATTCGATCAATTCCTGAAATCGATGCTCGGCCAGCGCCGCAGCTCGCGCACCTTCCTCCTGCTTGATAAGCCGGTTGCGTTCCGTTACGTCACGGACGATCTTCGATATGCCGCAAACCTGCCCTTGGGCATTGAATACGGGAGAAATGGTGAGCGACACGGCAATCCGGCGACCGTCCTTCCGAACCCTTGTCGTCTCGACGTGGTCTATGCGGCCGCCGCTTCGGAGCTGTTCCAGAAAACGATCCTCGTCCGCCCACAATTCGGACGGGATGAGCACCGTAATCGGCCTTCCAAGAACTTCCTGTGCAGCATAACCAAATATATGTTCCGCTCCTCCGTTCCAGCTCATGATGATGCCGTCCAACGACTTGCCCACAATGGCGTCATCAGACGATTCGACGATTGCGGCGAGCCAGTTCGCCGGCTCAAGCGGAGCGCTACTTGCACCGACCGGCTTCTGCGAAGGAGAGCTGGGGCGAGCCTTCATTGGGTGAATTGCCTGCAAGTAAACTCTATTCTTCGCGACTACCCAGCGCCATCAGTATCCCTAAGCCGCCACCGGCGCCGGAACGACGGTGATCTTGTCCGGATAACATCGCACCATGCTCACCGGACCGGTATGGTTTCCCCGATCAGTCGGTGCAGATCGTCATGACCGGGCACTCGGCTTCGGCGAGCACGCGACCAACGACGCCCTCCGAGAGGTGCGTGAACCATGTCGCATCACGATGTGCACCGAGCACAATCAAATCCGCTTCCACCTTCTTGGCCAGTTGAAGCACATGCTCGCCAACTTTCCCGGATTCGACAATGTATTTGGGGCTGCACCATTCATATGTGGGCTTCGGGATGGACCTGCGAAGTGCGGCCTCGGCATTCACCTGCAAATCCAACGCGTCCCCAAATTTCTCTCCGGAATGATCGAGCACGTGACATACATGGATATGCGCAACGCTATCTTTGGCAAAGGTGAGAGCTACGCCAGCCTTCATCGCGACATCATGCTTCAGGTCCGTCGCGAAGACGATGTTCCTGATGCTCAGTATCGGCGCGGCTAGCTTCTTTACGCGGGGCCCGACCGTTACGACCGGGCATCGCGCGTGATGGATTACTCCTTCTGCAACTGACCCCAGCATCATCTTGCTGAGGCCACGCTGCGCCTTTGTTCCCATCACGATCAGGTTTGCATCCACCTGTTGTGCAAGATCAACAATGGCTGACCCGACATTGTACGATTCGACAGTTCGGCCTTCGCCGGGAATGCCGGCTTCGCGGAGCACTGACACGACTTTCCGGACTCCTTCCTTGCCTCTGTGCCTGAGTTCCTCGAGTGGAACACCAACCGCTGAACGGCCAGGAGGGGCAACAACGGACAAGTCCACTACATTCGCGACCGTGACCTTTGAATAAAACCGGCCAGCCAACGCGTGGGCATATTGTTCTGCAGCCAGGGACTCGGGCCTGAAATCGGTGGCAAGGACGATATCGTCCAGCTCCAGACCGATCGGATTCTCAATGACTGGCATAATAGCCTCCATGCAACTTCAACCTGCATGGAGAATAGAAAGTACCGCCCTCTTCTTCTGTTTGCGCGGTCACTGATCTTCGTGACGCCTGTCACGATTCAGAAACTCGCCTCCGCCGGGCGAATCCAACTCTATTGCATGACGAGGTCGGCCAACGACTTGGAACTTACCTCGTCGCCCGCCGCGAGGTTAGGACTCACGCAACGGTCTCGTGACTCCGGTTCCTATTCGTTCAGTGCAATTGGCGGAGGTAAGCTACCAATTCCTCTGTATCGTCCTGCTTCAGGTCCACGGGCATCATCCCCCCAGCCGTCATCTTGGCATTTGGCGAATGAAGGAGTGCAGCCAATTGCGAGTCGGTATATTTCTGACCGACGCCGGTTAGAGGGCCCGCAGCTGCGGTGCCAACGCCACCGTCTCCGTGGCAGGAGCTGCATGAATTTGCCTGAAAAATAGCGAGGCCCTTCAACACCTTTGGGTCTGCTTCAACCAGCCCCGCAGCTGCGTTTCCTGGAGCCGATTCCGGCACGAACGGCTTTTGCATGAAGGCCCTCGTATCCTCGTCCTGCTTGTGTATCTGCGCCGCTACGCCAGGATCCTTGTGGTCACCCCGGTAGCTGGCTGCCCCGAGGGAAACATAGGCAATCAGGAAGAGAACGAATGCGCCCACAGAGACCGGTCGACGCCAAGGGCGGCGCTCGGGTCGCCGATCGAGAAATGGCACGGCGGCAAAGATCACTGCAAGCAACGCAGGAAGGATGATGCCGCAAATCAGGGACCATTGGCCACTGAAATACTTCAACCACTGAAAGACCGGAAGATAATACCATTCGGGGCGCGGTACAAATGCGGTATTTGCCGGGTTAGCTGTGGGGCCCAATTCCATCGGGATCCAGATGGAAACGGTGGCTAGAATGCCGACCAGCACGATAGCAAAGACGGCATCGTAGGCCACCTGACGCGGATAGAACGGCACAGTTGGCAACTTGGGGCGCACTGGATCTTCTTTGACAGGACCTGCTGCGCCCGCTTTGCGAAAGAAAAAGACATGGGTTGCAATGAAGCCAATCAGCAATGCCGGCAACACAAAGACATGCAGCACAAAAAACCGGGAGACCGTTAGTGTTCCCATCTGAGAGCCGCCCCGCACTAGCTTCTGGAGTGGCGGCCCAATGAATGGGATTTCAGAGATAAGGTTGGTTCCAACTGCGCTGGCAAAATAAGACTTCTCGTCCCAGGGCAGGAGATATCCAGTGAAAGCCATGCCAAGCATCAGCGCAAGCAAAATACAACCGGAGAGCCACAACAGTTCCCGGCGTCCCTTATAGGACCCATAGAGGATGGTTTGCCCGATGTGCAAGAGAAGCAAGATGATGATGCCGCTCGATCCATAGGCATGAATGCTGCGGATAAACGATCCGGCGCTAACCACCTTCACGATATATGCGACCGTGGTATGGGCATGGTCGGCCGATGGCACGTAGTACAAAGCAAGAAAAATGCCGGTGATAATCTGCGAAACAAAGAGAAAGAGCAATCCCGAGCCGAAGACATAGGCCCAACTGGCGCCGCCTGGGATCGGCTCGTCGAGCGCCTCATGCAACAGAGAATGGATGCCCGTGCGTTGGTCGAGCCATCGAACCAGGCCATTTTCAGCGTTGGGACGAATAGGGCGTTCAGGCGTGTTTTGGTCTGTCATACGCTCCCTAGCCTCAGGCCATTGTTTCTTTGTTGGGGACTAGTTGCCGAAAATACTGGTACCGCACCTTGAGCGCACCGCCCTCGACCTTGGATTCAAGAGAGTCCATGGAACGTGGCGGTGGCCCTGCAATGCGCTCTCCGGTTGCCGTGAACGATCCTGCATGGCATGGGCACACAAATTTATTCTCTGCATCCACCCACCGAATCGAACAACCAAGATGGGGGCAGATGGGCGAAAGAACCGTGAATTGCCCATTCGTTGAGGGCAACACGTAAACCGCCGTCTGGGACGAAGTGGTCTGCCAGGCGTCGCGACGTTCCAGAGTAATGGTCTTTGCCGTCGGAGCAGCTAGAGAGGTAAAGTCCTGCACCGGCCCCAGATCTGACCAGCCCGCATCCGCATCGCTCTTGCGCATCGGGTAAGTTAGATAGCGGATCAGAGGGAAAGCGAGTAAAGCACCAACTGCCGCCCCGCTCAGTCCAAATAGAGCAAGTGTGAACGAACGCCTCCCCGAGCTTTCAATCGTGTCCCCCCCATTCTTCTTGGATGTGGTCTCCATCAATTCACTCCTTGGGCTGTCTTTTCGTGGAAATGTTCGAATCCAGCAGAGAGGCCGACCGCTGTTCCGCACTACTTCTGCAATGTGTGGACATGAGCTACGAGTTCTGAGATCTGGGCATCTGTGAGCTTTCCTTCAAACGAAGGCATCTTGTTCCTGCCTTTCTTGATGACGGCGATCAGGCTGGCGTCGGATTCCTTCAGCACATCGGGGGCGTTGAATGGGTGTGCCTTCATGGCCTTGCCGGCGGGGGTGTCACCGCTGCCATCGGCGCCATGACACATCGCGCATTTGCTCTTGTAGGTGTCCGCGCCTGACCCCTGCGCGAAAGCGCTGGGGACGATGGCGACAAAGGTTGCACTCAGGGCGATGAGGATACATAGATTCACTGGAAGGTCTCCTTGAGAATTTTCGATGGTCAGAACTCGTAATGCATTGCGATGGTGACGACATTGCTATGGAATGCACGCGGTGACGTTGGCCCAATGGCGCCGCTCTCCCCGTAGCCGTAATAGTTCCATTCCCCGCGCCAGATCCAGCCCGGGTGGACCGTCCAGGCAGCGCTCGCGAATGGCGACATATATTGCGAATCGAGGGCGCCGGGCACCTGCCGCGGATTGTCGTATACGGTGTTGCCGTCGGCACTGCTGATGCGGTAGCCGACGCTCGTGCGCACCTGCTTCGTAGGCTGCAGCATGAAGGCGAATGAACCGTACTGCGTGGGTGCGTCGTAGTAAAAGTGGCTGAGGATGGTATTCGTGCCGCAGTTGGTGCCTGGAGGGACGGGCGGGCCACCGGAAGTCGAGTAGTAGCATTCGGTCGACTGCGTAAAGAAGTCCGTATAGCCGTAGCTCAGATCGAGCCCGTAGCGCTCGTTAGGCGCGATGGTGGCACCAGCGGTGAAGCTGCGGCTGTGATCCAGGTGATTTACCAGCGCGACATTGTCGCGGCGCTCCTGATCGTTCAATGTAAGCGCAACGGTGGCCCAATCCTTCGGCCGGTAGCTGGCACGTAGGTTGTAACGCTGGCGGGCTCGTGGCGCAATCTGGATGAAGGCATTGTCCGCATACATTACCTCGATCGTTCCGTTCACACGCCATTGTGGCGATGGCCGCAAAACGACGCCAAAGTTTCCACCATTCTCATGGATCAGCACCGTGAATGGAGTGCCGTTCTCGTTCACACGAACGGTACGTCCCCGATACCGATAGCCCAGCGAGAGAGTCGCCTTCGCATTGGCCTCCCATTCCAAAGTGAGGTTGTTGGTGTCGCTCTTTTGGCCCAGGAAGGTATTAGAAACCGCAGTAGTCGGCCCCGCGGTGATCGTCGGGTTGTTGAGCATGCTGGCCGCGGCTGTGGTGGTGCTCTGGTTCGTCGTGAAAAAATCGTTATAGCCGGGCTGCCGGAAGTTCACGTAGTCGTATTGCTCCAGCAGACTGACGCGGTTGCTAAGCTCCCACACTGCGCCGAAGTCCGCCGCAACGCTCACCCGCTCCGCACGCGAGTTGCCGGTAATTGTCTGGATGCGCAGGCCGCTGCGGCCCAGGCCATTAAAGTACTCGTAGTAGTTCGGCATCTTCATATTTGCGCCGGTGTAGTTGATCCGCCCGTTCAGCGCCAGATGCTTCACACTGCCGCTCTGGAAGCGCAGTTCCTCCGTTGGCCAGATCGTTCGCGACGGTTGATAGCGAAAGTACTGCAGGAAGCCGTTCTCGCACGCATTTGCGGTTGGAGGATTGGTCGTACTGCTGATGATTGCGGGGTTGTTGCCGCAAGGGCTCGACGCTGAGGTATTGCCCGGAACGGTAATGTTGTCATACCCCAGGCTGACCGGCGTGGCGTTGGAGAGCTGCAGGTTCAGCGCCTGTGGCGCGATCTGGTCGCTGGTGTTGCCCTTGTAGTGGGTAATGTGCTCTTCGAAGGTCACCTTTGTCTTCGTAAGCGGCTTCCAATCCGCAGCCACCAGATAGGTGTCGGTACTGAAGCGCCAGTTTTGCAGCAACAGGCCTTCAGTGCCTTCATGCACGGAACTGAGCGTGGGCCCTTGCGAGATAACCTGCGAGTAGCCGATGCGTCCTGTCACTTTCTCCAGGGGAAGAATCGTCAGGTTAACATCCGTCATGCGTCGCACGGTGTTGAACATGTGCGGAGAGTCAATCAGCTGCGGAAAGGTATACCCGTTTGATACCAAAGCCGATGGGACCAGCGGATTGGCAAGCAGATTGTAATCAAAGTACTGCCGATCCCGGCGAAAGAGCCCGTCGAAGTCGTAGGATTTGCCTTTGGAGAAGCGCAAGGTTGCGACGTTGTTTGGATCGCCCCCGAAACCTGTTGTGAAGGCATTGAGATTGTCGAACAGCAAATGCTTGGATCCTTCCACTGCACGCAACTCGAAGGTCTGCCCAAGCACGCGGGGTCCGGGATGCACATTCACCAGCGTGTTATACATGGCGCCACTGCCGTCAATGCTGGCTATGTGACCACCCAGGTCGGCCGTCTCATGCACGGCGTAACCATGCTTGATTCGCTCGGTTGGCTGCGCAGGTGTCGTATTCTCAGTCTGCGTCGCCCCGGTCGCCGCAGGTGCATTCTCCTGAGCCAATGAGATTGCTGGCCATAGTGACGCACCCAGCACGACCGCCAAGGCCCATGCGCGCCTATGTTCAACTTGGAGATTTCCGGACTGCTCGTGTCTTCTCATCGTCCTCTCACTTGAAGTACACGTTGCTGGCATTGGATCCGTGAATTTGCGTGTGGCAGCTGGTGCATGAGACATACTGCGTGGCCTGATTATGCGTTGGCCCCTGGGGAGAGATGGCGTTGGGGAACGCCGAGGCATTTGTAGCGGAATGGCACTGCAAACACAGAGTATTGATGTTGCTCGTGATGAGCAGCCGAGCGTTGGGTGAGCCGTGCGGCAAGTGGCATGCAATGCAGCCCTCGCTCTTCACCACCGGATGCTCAAAGGCAAAAGGTCCGGCGTTTTCGGTATGGCACTTCGTGCAGACCATATTTTGGTCCGCAGTGGTGCGCAGGTTCTTCTCCTGCGTCCCGCCGTGGGTATCGTGGCAGTCAGTACATTTCAGCAGACCTTCATCGACGCGATGATGAAAGGGCTGCGAGAACGCAGGCTTTATATCCGTGTGGCAGGTATAGCAGAGCTTCGGTTGCGCGATCTTCAGTAGTTTGGCTTCGGTCTCCGCTTTATGCACGCTGTGGCAGCTGGTGCAGCCGATACCGCCTTTGCCGTGCGGCGAGCGCTCAAAGTCGGGATGCTCGCCGGCATGGCAGGCGAGACAGGTCTGGTCAACCACTTTTGCGGAGGCTTTGGTGAGCTGCAGGATCTTGGTGGCGTCCCCGCCGGACTCGACGTGGGCACGCCCGGGACCATGGCAGCTCTCGCAGGTCGCACCCTGGCCACCGTGCGTTAGGGCCAGTTTTCCATGAGGATTGCTGGCTAACTTCTTCGCCTTATCCGCATGGCAGGTCGCGCAGGTATCGTTTCCGACATAGTCTGCTGCATTGGTCGCGGCTGCCTTCGCCGGCGCGCTCGCCGCATTGGCGACTCCACAAAGTAGAACGGCCGCCACTACGTGCACCAGGAAGCGTTTCATCCGGTCTCCGTGACGGCCGCCCTTCCCAGCTCAAAAAGGCCTCCGGGACTATTAAGAGCCATCTAAAGTACATCGAAGATAGAACAGGGCGCTTATTACCGTCGGTGATGTGGGTCACACTGCTCAGTTACAAAAACGCAACATCAAGCTTCAGTCTTCCGCACGGTTTTAGGGCTAATCTGCCTGCGCGGTTGCTTAGGATCGCTGGATAAACGCTCCAAAGCCGCCTCATCCACGATGTGGATAGCCGTGCCTTTTCTGTCAATGATTCGCCCTTTTTGCAAGCGCCCAAATGTACGCGTTATGGTCTCTCGTGTTGTCGCAGTCATCTGAGCCAGTTCCTGATGCGTTAGCGGCATCACGATAGCACCATTTGCTTTCCGGCCCCCATCTGCCGCCCAGTTCAGCAACAGCTGCGCCAGTCGGCCCGCTGGGGATGGAGGCAATGCGATGATGCGCGTACCTTCCACGACCGTGCGGTAGTTTCCCGCGATCTCCCTGGCTATTGCCACTGCTGCTGCAGGATAGCGCTCGAGCATCTCGTTCAGGAATCGGACCGGCAGAATGCGCACTTTGCTGGGTTCTGTTGCGTCGGCGGTTGCTTTGTATCGTTGTCCGATCATCGCAGCGCTCATCCCCAGGGTGTCGCCCGGCTGTGCAAGGCGCAGGATGATCGTTCGGCCCGCAGGCGAGGCGGTCGAAACCTTGACCTTGCCGGAGACCAAAGCAAAAACTGCGCCACAGGCCTCTCCTTCCCGAAAAAGAGTAGCGCCACGTGGATACTCCAATGCAGTGGAATGCGCATCGAAAAACTTCTGTGTCTCCGCGCGAAACAGATAGAACGCTGTTTTGCCTCGGATCTCAACTCCTGAGCGCTTTCCCATGGCCGTCTCCATCTCCGGAGCTCGCGGTGATTGTTCCCGCTGCGCCTTGGATCGGACGAGCTGAACAATCCGCCCTGGACCACCCTCATGCTAACTGCGGTTCAACCTGAGGTTGGTGATAAGCGTCACTGCTGTGCGTGATGACGGCGCGAGAAAGCGTTGTGCAATGGGATTGCAGAGCGTCTCTGCTGCGTCACTTCAAATGGTGATACTGATCACCGCCGGAAATGACGATAGGAGAGATCGTTGACCTGTTGGAGGCGACGATGCGTAAGGACGCTCACTTCTGGATGGTCATGCTGATGCGAGGACTGCTTGCCCTGCTTGTGGGAAGCATGATCCTTGTCATACCCGATATGGCTCGCACGCTTCTGCTTCTGCCGCTGGCCGTGGCAATCGCGGTGCTCGGGCTCGCCACATATGGAGTTTTAGACAGCGCTCTTATCCTGATCTCGAGCTTCATGACGGAATCGCGTACCACCCGGTCTGTGCTGTTGGCGCAGGGAGCACTTGGCGTATTGATCGGCATGCTTCTCTTGTTTGTGGTCTTCGACAAGGTTCGGCTCGAATGGTTCCTGGTGCTTGCTGCGCTGCAAGCGGCCTACGCGGGAATCGGCGAATTGGTCGTGGCGAGACATGCCGGTAGTCACGCGATTAGCCGCTGGAACAATGCAGCTGGCGTGATTGCACTGATCGCATCCACGGCCTACTTCGTCCTGATGGTCGGAGCCGCACCCGGGCTAAATCCAGAGCACATCTCTTGGCTTGTCTATGGGTACCTAGTTGCGTTTGGTATTGCCCAAAGTACGACTGCCGCACGGATGCTCTATTCCGACCGGGTTGCTTTTCTCGGTCCCGACGGCGCGGCTCTACGATGAACCGATCCACCGCATATCTGAACGAAGGAGAACTCCAATGACGACCGCAGTCACCATTTCTGCCACCGACGCGACCCCGCATCTTGCCACAACCGAGGTCATATTCCAGAGATTATTGGTTGCCATCGATTTCAGCGCACAGGCCAGGCAAGTGCTCAAGACGGCCGCTGCCATTGCCACGTGCTTCAACGCCGAATTGTTTCTGGTTCACGCCGCCACTCCTGTTGTCGACGGCGTGGGAGCTGACACAGTTCCTTGCAATGCTTATGCCGCCAACCTTGATGCAGCATATGCACGGATGGCAGATCTCGTTGCGAGTGAGCCAGCATTGCAATCAATCCGGCATCGCGAAATTGTCAAGTATGCCGCACCAGTGGAGCTCGTAGAACAAGCAATCCGTGTCCATGATGCCGATCTGGTCATCGCAGGCTCGCACGGCGCTCGTGGCCTCGAGCGGCTCGCCTTAGGTTCAGTAGCTGAGGCGATACTGCGCCACGTGAAATGCCCTGTGCTCATCGTTGGACCGCACGCGACGGGTTTTATCTCCCCATTCCGTTCTGTTCTTTTGGCATCAAAGCTAGGCCTCTCGGAATTGCGGGCCGCGCAATACGCCTCCGGCCTCGCCGAGAAGTTCCACGGAAAATTGACTGCTCTACATGTCATTGAGAACGCAAAAGAGGTAGATCGTGTAGAGCCGGAGCTGATTGAAGAGCGCGTCGAGCAGGAGTTGATGCGCCTTCTGCCGTCAGATCTGCAGCTTTACTCCGCGGGAGAAGTCAAGGCAGCCTACGGAAGGCCGGCGGAAACTATCACTTTCATCGCGCGCGAGAATTGCGCAAGTCTGATCGTGTGCGGCGTTCGGGAGAATGCGGCGCTTGGCGACCATACCCTGGGATCCACGCTTGCCGGGGTTATCCGTCAGGCTCACTGCCCGGTCCTCTGTGTGCGGCATCACTTCGCATGATTGCCGTCGTAATCCAAGGAAGTGCCTAACGATAGCCCGGTTATCGGTGCAATACATGATTAATTGATGCAGATTGTCATGACCGGGCACTCCGCTTCCGTGAGTACCCGGGTATACCACGATGGATTTATGGCAAGGAGGAGCACTATGCGAGAAGAAATGCGGGCGCACCGATTGGTTCTGATCTTCATTGCCGGCTGGATAGCGATTTTTCTATACGTGATTTTTGCTGCTGGTATTCATCGCAGCGAGGCCAGAGCGGAGGCGGGGGCCGTTCTTTTGCTCACGAATTTGGTGGCGGCAGCCTTCGTTTACGTCGGCATGGGAGAGGTGCTGGCGGCTTCGGCGTTCAGGCCGCCGCACCGTAAGGAGTTTACAGCGTACTTGTTGCTGGGTGAATTCTCGTTGATCACAGGCTTCGTCCTTTTATTCAACGCATCCGCATCTCTGCCAACGGTTGCCGTAATCATCGCGCCGTACGCGTTCTTATTTGGGTTGGCGGAACTGCGCATGGCGCGAGGACTAGGCCATCATCCTCGCCAGGCCACAGCTCTCAATGTATGCGGCGCACTGGAACTGGGCTGTGGAATCGCCCTTGCCACTGCTTACTTCTGGAGCGAGGTTGAGCTCATTCGGCTCTTGGTAGTCACCGCGATCGCATCGCTCTTGCAGTTGGCGCCGTTCATATTCTTCCGGCCCAATCAACTCCCTCAGTCATAGGCTCCGTCACATCCATTTGTGATCCTCGTCATAGTCACCGGCTACCTTGCCGCTTGACGATATCCTCATGGCGCCGCGATACAAGAAACTGGGTTTGGCAGCAGCTCTGGCGGGACTCGCTCTACATTTCGCGCTTTTGTTCCTCACGAATGTCCCGCGCGAGGTGGCCGCCCTCCCAATATGGTTTGGCGTCGTGTTCGGCGGCAGCCCCTTTCTGATTGAGCTTATTCAAAAGATATTTCGGGGGCAGTTCGGCGCGGATCTTCTTGCTGCGCTATCGGTGATTACCGCGACAATCATGGGGCAGTTGATCGTCGCCTCGATCATCGTAGTGATGCTTGCAGGCGGCCAACTGCTCGAAGAGCTTGCAACACGGCGGGCTTCCAGAGTGCTCGACGCCCTCGCCAAGCGAACGCCTGCTGTCGCGCATCGCCTGCGGGATAGCAAACTGTATGACATCGCGGTTTCCGATATCGCCATCGGTGACGTGCTCACTGTGTTTCCACACGAAATCTGCCCCGTGGATGGGACAGTGACTCACGGCACCGGCACGATGGACGAGTCATTCCTCACAGGTGAGCCCTTCCGCATTCTAAAAACTGTCGGGTCCCAGGTGATCTCCGGCGCTTTGAATGGGGATAGTGCCGTTACCATCGTTGCCGACAAGCTGCCGGAAGAATCGCGCTATGCGCAGATCGTACAGGTCATTGAAAAAGCAGAAAAAAGTCCACCGCGAATGCGCAGGCTAGGAGATCAGCTCGGTGCGATTTATACACCCTTCGCCGTTACGATTGCTATAGCCGCGTGGCTAGCGAGTGGCGACCCACACAGGTTTCTGGCGGTCCTTGTCATCGCCACACCGTGCCCACTGTTGCTTGCAATTCCAGTCGCCATCGTAGGCGCAGTTTCGTTAGCTGCAAAACACAGCATTGTGATTAAGAAGCCTGTCGTCCTTGAACAGCTAGGAAAGGTCCGCACAATGCTATTCGACAAAACCGGCACCTTGACGCACGGCCAACCGGCGCTTTCCGAGATTCGAACCTTTTCATCGTTCGAGTCCGCCGAGGTACTGCGGCTGGCTTCGAGTCTGGAGCAGTATTCAAAACATCCCCTCAGTGCAGCGGTGCTCTCTGCAGCTGAAGCGCGGCATATTGTGCCTACGCCGGCAGAAGCTATCAGTGAAAGACCTGGGGAAGGCCTGAATGGACAGGTCGGCACGCGGTCGGTCACGATCACGGGAAGAAAAAAGTTATCGCAGGAGCTCACGAGGGATCTACCGCCTTCCGGCTCGGGGATGGAATGCATTTTGCTCGTCGATGGCCGGCTTGCGGGCTTCCTCCGCTTCGATGACAAGCCTCGGAGAGAGGGCAAGTCTTTCATGCACCATCTCAAGCCCAAGCATCGAATCCAGCGGCTCGCGATCCTGTCTGGAGATCGCGAACCCGCGGTGCGAAGTCTGGCCGAGAGCCTTGGGATCACAAATATCCGTTCCAGTCTGTCACCCGAAGAGAAGCTCTCGATCGTATCGGAGGAGACAAAAATAGCTCCAACACTCTTTCTGGGAGACGGTGTCAACGATGCACCGGCCATGCTGGCAGCCACAGTGGGTGTCGCCTTCGGCAGGAACAGCGACATCACCGCTGAAGCGGCAGGTGCGGTTGTCCTCGATGCTTCACTGGAGCGCGTAGACCAGTTGTTGCATATTGGCCGTAGGATGCGGACGATTGCCCTCGAAAGCGCGCTGGGTGGCATGTTCCTGAGCATTCTTGGAATGGGGGCTGCTGCTTTTGGCCTACTTCCCCCGATCTGGGGTGCCTTGGCTCAGGAGGCGATCGATCTGCTCGCCGTCCTCAATGCGCTGCGCGTGTCATTGCCAACTCGCGACCTGCAGGACTTTCGGCCACCTTCAGCATCATAGTCAGACCGCTAATTGCCGGGCAGGATCGTGACAGAAATCACACGCCTCTGTAATGTCCGCTACTGTTCGGCCGTCATTCGCTCTTTATGTTTGAAGAATCGGAGGCGATGTATGCGCACCCTTGTAAGACTTTCCATCTTCTTTAGACAGCACTCTTGGATTCGGGGTGGTCCCTAGGAAGGCCCAGACCGACTTAAGTCATAGAGCTACTCCCGTGCTGTCGATATCGTCAAGAGATGGTTGTCGTCGGCTATTACCCTATGTCCGACTGCTTAAGGTGCGCTCATAGCAGATGATGAAACAACCCATGCAGCGGCAACCAGACAACGCAACCCGCCTTGCGACGGAGAGGCATAGTCAGAAGTTAGCGACAGCCTTTATCGTTACCGGTTTGTTCTTCATGCTTTTGCCCGGAACATTCTTGGGCATGTGGAATCTGATCGACATTTCCAGGGAACACACTGTGGGCAGTCTGGATCCTGCGTGGCTTCAGGCACATGGTCAGGCGCAGATCTTCGGTTGGGTTGGATCGTTCATCCTGGGGATCGGGTTCTATTCACTTACAAAAATGCAAGGCACGCTTAACTTTCCGGTACGGCTCGGATGGGTGGCGTACTGCTTATGGACGCTGGGGGCTATGTTCCGCTGGGCTGGCGGTATCACAGGTTGGCATTGGAGGATCTGGCTCCCGCTCTCGGCAGTAATGGAACTGGCAGCATTTTGGCTCTTCAGTCGTTCGTTACGTCAGAGTAGAGTGCGGGACTCTCCTCGACCTAAGGAGACCTGGATGGTGGCAATCATCGCGGGCACGTTCGGATTTCTGATTACGCTGATCGTGAATCTCGCTGCCCTAATCCATCTCGCGCTGTATGGCAACTCACCGGCGTTGTCTCATGTGCTGGATCAAGAACTGGTGCTATTGGCGGTCTGGGGAATACTCGTCCCCACGATATGGGGCTTTAACGCGCGGTGGCTTCCCATTTTTGCCGGGTTCCGCAAACCGTCTGGGCGGCCGTTGTTCGCCGCCTATATTTCTATCATCGTAGGAATCGCAGCGCTCTTTGGCCAGTGGCTGACCGTCTCCGCCACAGCATTGTTATTCGCGGCCCTGCTGGCAGTCGATGCTCTGCACGTCTGGGCCCCCGCTGTGCAGCCGGCGAAGCTGCTGCATGTCCATCATTCCTTTCCTCTCTTCCTCCGTATTGCTTATGTTTGGCTGCTTGTGTCTTGCATCCTCAATATGGTCGCAGTGCCCTACGACCATGCAGGAGGCATCTGGGGCGCGAGCCGGCATGCGCTGACCGTAGGTTTTGTTGCGGTGATGGTCTTTACGATTGGGCAGCGTGTCCTTCCCGCGTTTTGTGGAATGCGTGTCCTGTGGAGCACACGCCTGATGCTCTGGTCGCTGCTCTTGCTAAATCTCGGTTGCATATTGCGCGTAACGTGCGAACCGCTGGCGTACGAAAACTACTGGAACTTCGCTTGGAAGGTGCTGCCGCTGTCCGCCCTTGTGGAGTTTACGGCCGTCGCCCTGTTCGCACTGAATATTGGCGTGACCTTACTTCTTCCGCCTGCACATCTCACTCCGCCACTCTCGTCGGCCGCATCCGCGAGCGAGGGAGCTTGAAAAGCTCGTAGCCGCGTGAGGTGCACACATGTTCAAAGCGAATTGCCCCAAGCCCTGCGGCCAAAATGTAGCGTTCGAGGAGGCCGGAAAGTCGGCAAACCATTCTATGAATCTCTTTATTCATTTGTGGAACTGGCTTTCCAGGCGATGAATCGGAAGTCATGCGGCCGGACCTCCACTTGCACCCTCTCGAAGCCGGCGTAACGAAGCCTTCTTTCCAGGCTTTCCGGTGGAACCGGGACTTTTGTGTCGAACAGATGAGTCAGGTCCAGGCAAGAACGGAAGATTCTGTCACATCCCACGAAAACAGCGCCCGGCCGCAAGACGCGCGCCACTTCCCCGAAGAGCATATCCTGGCGCTGCACCGACGATAGGTGGTGAAGCATCGTCATGGAGACAACACCCGAGAAACAGGCGTCGGGAAATTGCATCTGTGTCGCATCTTGTTCGACTACGGTCACATTGGTTCCCCACAAGCGCCGGGACAACGCCCTCGCGAGGAGAGGGTCGACTTCGAGAGCTGTCAGTCTGGCGACACGTACTCGCAACAAATCGGTTGCCAGCCCCGGACCTGGCCCAATTTCAAGGGCATTGTCGCCGATGGAGGTGTCTTGCAGAATCCAGGGAATGATGTCGCGCTCCAGCTTTCGCTTCCAGATCGCAGAACTGCAAACGATGCGATGACATCTGTTCAAGGCTTTACCTCAACACCGCGACGGGACCGAGGAGGCTGCGCGATGGTGCTTCAGCCTTGACAATCTCCGCAGACAGGCCGCGACGCGATGCCATCTGCCGTCCCATTTCGATTCGGTCGTTCGCCGAAAGCACGGTAGCCGCGATCGGAAATATCTCCTTATCTTCGACCGCGAGATGGCGTTCGTAGAGTTCGGATAGCGCGTGCAGGTTCGCCTTAAGGCGATCTGCGTCTTCCGCGTCGATAACACCATCCTCGAGCCACCTGACTCCGATACCATCGACAATGCCGTGGGCGACATCGGCGCGCTCATGGTCCTTCTGTAACTGCTCGATCTTGACCCAAGCCGAGTGCAGGCGCTCATCGTTCATCGCCCTCAGGCGCGGGAACAACGATTCCTCTTCGTCGGCAGTATGCCTCGGCGCGCTCTCACGGAAATATCGGAGCGCGCGCTCCAAGGCAACACGCCGATCAAGATCGAGAGTCGCGTTGCTGGTGCCCTCAGCCAGACGCACGAGATCTTTTAGGAAGTATTGGATGCGTTTGTGACAATCACTGAGCATTCCAAGGGGCTCGGAGAAATCACTTTCGGGCTTTGCTCCTATTTGGGTGAGCATTTGAGGCCGTCCTTGCTTCGGCTGAGATCGAAAGGAGTGCGTCCGGCTTGTTCGCTGGCGCAATCCTTGTTATTCGAATCCGGAAGTTGCCTGCACTGCGCTCCATATACTCCCAAAGCGCCTCGCCTGGCCGTAGCGTATTGAACTGATGGCTTAGCGGAATTGGGTCGTGGTCGTTGAGCAGTCTAAGCGATGCACCAGGAAGCAGCGCGTCGAATTTAGCGAAGATCATGGGATGCCGTTGCGGCCGCGGAACATTACGGAGATCAAGCTCTTCAGATTCGTCAAGAGGCGCCTTATCCGACTCTTTGCCACCCGTGGCCAAGACGAAAATGACCGAATCTTCCAGCGCCTGCACGCTGTGCTTCGCGCCTCGAGCAATGGTCACGACCTCGCCGGCATTCACGTCGCACGATGCTTCGCCTTCAAAAAACCGGATGCGCCCTCGCGTCACGTAGATTGTCACGGTTCCTGGAGTTGTGTGCTCGGAAATCGACTGGCCGGCAAGAATGCTTATAAGCACCATCCGGTAACCCGGCTCGTTGATTACGACCTTAGGGTTGAAGCGATTGGGGTTAAATTCGACAAGATCATTGAGGTTATGCTTCTCCATTGGGCCGCCCTTTTCAAATCGTTCCAGATGTCACATTCTCGAAAATAGGCCTTGCCGATGTTGTGTGCGATGACTGAAGTCGTAAAACACGGCCGGTGTGGGCCCAAAAGGAGCAGGGCCGTAACCAGACATGATGAACTTCCGTTGGGAATTCCCCAAAATGTCCTCTAGCGGCCTTCGGCCTCTCGATTAACGGGCGATCAATGACAGCCATCCGCGCGTCTTGTCGTTCCAGACTTGCCCGCGCTGGCGGCATAGGCCCTGAGAGCGCGCAGATCCGGGATGATAAGCGAGCGTCCTTTCCGGGCGATCAACCCTTCCTCTTTCAGCCGGGCAAATGCACGCGAAACCACATCCCTCACCGAGCCGATGCGGCTGGCGATTTCCTGGTTCGACAGGACAAGCTGAAATGCAATTCGACCTTCCGTGGGCCTGCCAACATATTGCGACTCTGTAATAAGGAACGATGCAAGCCTATGCCCAACGTCATGGAACGACAGTGCCTTAACCAGTTGGGCATGTCTCCTTACTCGAGACGCCATCAAGCGTAAAGCTGTTAGCCCAAGGGACGGATATCGAATGCAAAACTGATGCATGAGGCTCTTTTCGATAAAGAGCACCTCCGCGTCCAATTCCGAGACGGCAGAGGCTGGGTAGGGTCCGTCATCGAATACCGGAACGTCAGCAATAACACAGCCAGCGATATCGGTATGCATCACCTGTTCTCGCCCCTCTGAAGTCTGTTCAAAGACACGTATCTTCCCGCTTACAACCACGAACAGTCCCTTTGCTTCCTCTCCCGAAAAGAACAACATCTCGCCTTGTCTAAACCGGAGTTCCGTGGCTCGCTCCGCAATGTCCACGAGTTCTTTCTCAGGGAGACTCCCGAAGAGGAGCGTGCGTTGAAGGGCTGCTATTCGTTTCTTTTCCACGGCGCCCTCCGAAAGCGATGTAGCCATATTATGACCTTCGTCATAGCATACGTCCCGATACCGGCCTATTGTGTCGTTAGAGTGGCCAGCCAATTTGCTTGAAAGAGATGCTCGCGATGCAAAAACATAATCTGAATGTGCTGATCGAATATGACGACGAGAGATTCAACCCTAAAGTTTTGATGGATGAACCTGGATACCGTATGGTGCTGTTGAGTATGCGCAAAGGGCGAAGCATTCCTGAGCATGCAGCGCAAGGAATGGTCACCGTTCAGGCCATCCTTGGGCACGTGATCGTATATGCGGGGCCTTTCCCTGACGAACTATATGCAGGCGAGATCATCTGCATAGAGAGCGACGTGCCGCATCGCATCGAAGCACTCGAAGATTCAGCTCTACTCGTTCTCTCTACCGGAGGAATGGGTTCCTCAACCAGAAGTTCTGAAGAACTAGACCTGTGCCAGTTTCCGACCTCACAGCGCCATGCTCTGGCATTTGAGAAATTCGATACGTTAGCCGTCGGGGAATCGTTTGTACTCGTGAGCGATCACAATCCCGTGTTATTGGACACAGAGCTTGAAAACACCCGTCCTGGGGAGGCGTCCTGGGAACACCTCGACCGCGGTCCAGAAAAGTACCACATCCGAATCCGACGAATTGCGCTGCCTCGTGGGTTGGAAAATCTGGGGATCGCGCGGCCAGAAGAGCTAGTGCATGAGATCCACAATAGTTGACGGCATATCTCTTGCCACTCACGCTCAGTGCTAGCACGGAGACCGCACAAATGGTCACAACGCCGCCCGAAGTCGCAACGCTACCTCCGAACAGCTATCTGAATAGTGAGTATGGCCTCAAATCGTGGCTGCTGACTCAGGACCACAAGCGCAGCGCTCTTTTCTACCTATTCGCAACAACGTTCTTCTTTGTGATCGGCGGCGTGGCTGCGTCACTAATCCGACTTGAACTCCTGACTCCTGCCGGCGATCTGGTGGCTTCGGATACCTATAACAAGCTTTTCTCTATTCAGGGCATCATCATGGTGTTCTTCTTTTTGGTGCCAGTAGCACCGGCCGTATTGGGAAACTTTCTGATACCTCTCATGATTGGCGCCCGTGACGTAGCATTTGCCAGGCTCAACCTATTCAGTTGGTACCTCTTTGTAACAGGCGGCTGCCTCGATCTCTACATGATGCTCTTTGGCGGGGTTGATACCGGCTGGACCTTCACGACGCCGCTCAGCACACATTACGTAAATACGAATGTTGTCGCAGCCGCAATGGGGTCCACCATCTGGAAGACCGCCGCCTTCGCACCTGAATCAGCCCACGTGCCTTATGAACCAAACACCCGAAATCAGTCTGGCAAATGTGACTCATATCACCCGAAGATTCATCCATAATGAGTATCATTCCCTTCTTGGGTAACATGTCTCTGGAAACCATCGTCTCAAGCACGTTGTCTCCGCATATGCTCTCAGCCTTTGCGGGCTTTGTGCTGCCGCCGGGTTCGACGAGCATCTTCAACCCCGCAGGGACTCCTGCGCATTCGATCTTTTCCCTGTCGATGCTGGTGTTAAGCATTACGGGCGGAGTCTTTGTCGTAGTAGGCGGCCTGCTGCTGTACGCCCTGTTGCGCTACCGCCACCGGGCGAAAGATCCAGGCAGTAATGAAGAACCGCAGCAGATTTACGGCAGCACGCAGATCGAACTGTCGTGGACGGTGATTCCGATCCTGATTGTGGTGATGCTTTTTCTAGCCACCGCGCGGATCATTTTCGCGACGCAAGATGCGCCGAAACCTCAGAACGCACTGGACGTGACGGTGGTGGGACATCAGTTCTGGTGGGAGTATCGTTATCCAAAGTACGGCGTGGTAACAGCCAACGAGCTGCACATTCCGGCCAGCGATGCGCAGACCCATACGCCGGTCTATCTAAGCATGATCTCGGCCGATACCGACCACAGCTTCTGGGTGCCGCGGCTTGCGGGCAAGACCGATGTAATTCCCAACCGCGTGAACACCATGTGGATCGATGCGGACGCACCTGGGCTTTACCTCGGCCAATGCGCGCAGTACTGCGGGCTGGAGCACGCCAAGATGCTACTGCGCGTGTATGCGCAGACACCCGCGGACTTCGCCGCGTGGGTTGCACACCAGCAGCAGCCTGCGCTCGAAGATCCTTCAGTCGCTGAGGGCCGCGCGGTCTTCGAGCACAATGCCTGCATCAGTTGCCACACGGTGCGCGGCACCGTAGCGACCGGAACTTTTGGTCCGGACCTGACCCACCTTGCCAGCCGCGATACTATTGCTTCCGGCTCGGTGCCGCTCACGCGGGACAATCTTCATGAATTCATCGCGAATCCGGCGAGCTTCAAACCGGGCGTGCTGATGCCGCCCATGCACCTGAACGACCACGATCTGGACCTGGTGACCGACTATCTGATGACGCTGAAGTAGCCCGAACCGGAAGGAACCGCCATGGCCACACAAACCGCACCGCTACCGCTTACCGAGCCTTCGCGAACGCCCGCGACCGCTGTGCTGCACGAGTGGATCACCACGGTCGACCACAAGAAGATCGGCCTGATGTACATCGGCTACGCGCTGCTGTTTCTCGTGGTCGGCGGCGTGGAGGCGATGCTGATGCGCATCCAGCTCATCCGGCCGGAGAATCACTTTCTTTCGCCGCTGGTCTTCAATCAGCTCTTTACCATGCATGGCACCACGATGATCTTTTTCGTCGCGATGCCTGTGCTCTTCGGCTTTGGAAATTACCTGGTCCCGCTGATGATCGGCGCCCGCGACATGGCCTTCCCGCGGTTGAACGCATTCAGTTTCTGGGTCTCGGCGTTTGCGGGATTTCTGCTCTACTTCAGCTACATCGGCGGCAACGGGCTCTACGGCGGAGGCGGCGCCCCGGACGTGGGCTGGTGGGCCTATGCTCCCCTCACCTCAAAGGTATTCTCCCCGGGCCATAGTTCCGACTACTGGACCCTTTCGATCCTGCTCGCCGGCATCGGCAGCATCGGCACAGCGATCAACATCATCGCCACCGTCGTCTCCATGCGCTGCCGCGGCATGACCGCGTATCGGATGCCTCTGCTGGTCTGGCTCTATGCGGTAATGTCGGGGCTGGTCCTTGTCGCCATCAGCCCACTGACCGCGGCGCAGATCATGCTGCTGCTGGACCGCTACCTCGGCTCGCACTTCTTCGATACGCAGGCCGGGGGTTCAGCGGTGCTGTGGATGCACTACTTCTGGATATTCGGCCATCCGGAGGTCTATGTCCTCATTCTGCCAGTGTTCGCGTTCATGAATGAGATTGTTCCCGTCTTCTCGCGGAAGGCGATCTTCGGCTATCCCGCGATGGTGGCCGCATCGGTAGGCATTGGGTTCGTAAGCGTAAGCGTATGGGCGCACCACATGTTCACCGTCGGCATGACGTCCGCGGGAAATACGTTTTTCGTTCTGGCCAGCATGGTCATTGCTGTCCCCACTGGAATCAAGATTTTCAACTGGCTGGGGACCATCTGGGGCGGCAAAGTCCAGTTCCGAGTACCGATGATGTTCTCCATCGGCTTCCTCTTCCAGTTTCTGATCGCCGGCCTCACCGGCATTATGCTCGCCGTCGCGCCCTTCGACTGGCAGCTCAATAATTCGTATTTCGTCGTCGCGCACTTCCATTACGTCATCGTGGGAGGCATCCTGTTCTCGCTCTTTGCGGCGTTCTACTACTGGTATCCCAAGATGACCGGTCGCATGATGAGCGAGCGGCTAAGCAAGTGGCACTTCTGGCTCTTCCTGATCGGCTTTCACGCAACGTTCGACCCGATGCACTTTGTCGGGCTGGACGGCATGGTGCGGCGGACGTTCACTTATCCCATGGACCGCGGGTGGGGACATCTGAACGCGGTGATCTCGATCGGTGCGTTCATTCAGGCGATCGCGACACTGGTATTCGTCTACAACCTCCTGCATTCCTACTTCAAGGGTGCGTCTGCCGGGCCGGACCCATGGGACGCCTGGACCCTGGAGTGGTCGACCCAGTCGCCGCCACCCGTATATAACTTCGCCGTCGCTCCCACAGTCGAGAGCCGCCGTCCGCTATGGGACCTGAAGCATCCTGAAGACCCGGACACACCATATGAGTGACGCCGCCACCATCCCGCAGAATGAGACATGGACCCTCCCCTCCCGCGGCATTGTTGGCATGGCCTGCCTGATCACAGCCGAGAGCGCGATCTTCCTCATCTTCGTAGTCGCGTACCTGTACTACGTGGGCAAAAGCCTCACCGGCCCAACGCCGCGCCAGGTGCTCGACCTGCCCATCTTCACCTCCATCTGTCTCTTGTCGAGTTCCGCCACCGTCCACTTCGCGACCTCCGCGCTGCACCGCGCAGCACGCGGCGCAACGACGCTGTGGCTTGCCGCGACTGTCCTGCTGGGCGCGATCTTCCTCGGCGGCACCGCGCATGAGTGGTATCACCTGATCCTCTACGACCACCTCACCATCCAAACCAACCTCTTCGGCACCACCTTCTACTCGCTGGTAGGACTGCACGCTTCGCATGTGATCGTGGGGCTGGTCCTGCTCTCGCTTGCGCTAATCTTTTCGGCTAAAGGCGCTCTGACGCGCGAACATACCAACCGGCTTGAAGTGATCGCTCTGTACTGGCACTTCGTCGACGCGGTCTGGATCGTCGTCTTCACCGTGGTCTATATCGTGGGCAGGTAGAGGGGGAGGAGAACCATGCACGGCAATTCCCATCGCAGCGCTACGAATTCGGTTGTTCTTCCTCGACCCACGGTGTGGCCATTCGTGATGGCCCTTGGCATCACGCTTGCCGTTGCCGGGCTGGTGACGGACGCTGCGGTATCGATTCTCGGCCTCGTTCTCTTTTTCGCGTCGGCGGTCGGCTGGTTCCTGCAGCTTTTTCCCCACGAGGCACACGAGGCAGTACCCATTGCGGAGACGGAGGCATACCGGCCGGTAACCCAACGCACGCTGCCGGCACGGCCGCACGCAGCAGTGGAAGCGGTGGGCGAAGCGCCGCGCAAGGTGCTGCCCATCGAGACGTTCCACATTACCACTGGCATCCGCGGGGGGATTGCCGGCGGAATCGCGATGGTCCTTCCGGCGGGCATCTTCAGCCTGGTCAAGTACCACAGCATCTGGTACGCGGCGAACCTGCTCGCTGCGGGAGGTTTCGTCTCGTGGGCTGGAGCCAGCGATGTCTTCCTCAGCCAGTTCCACTGGCAGGGACTGCTGGCGGCAATAGGCATCCATGCGATCACGTCGCTGCTGGTGGGACTGCTCTATGGGGCCATGTTGCCCATGTATCCCCGTTATCCCATCCTGACCGCCGGATTGATGGTGCCGCTCATCTTTTCCGGCATTCAATACTCGGCGCTCGGCATCGTCAGCCCAATTCTCGACCAGCGTATTGACTGGTTCTGGTTCGTTGTTTCACAGGTCGCCTTCGGGTTGGTCTGCGGCTACGTCGTCAATCTCACCGCGAAGGTGCGCACCCCGCAGTTCCGCGCGCTGCCCTTCGCGGTCCGCGCCGGCCTGCATGGCGCTGAACCGCACCAGCCCGAAGAGGGGGACCACAGCAAGTGACCGCACGCCTCTCATTGACACCAGCCGCCCTGCCGCAGACATGCGGAGCGAGACGCATGATATGGACTGCAGGCGCGGCAATCGCGTTTATCGTCACATTGGGCCTCACTGGCTGCAATCATGCTCCAGGCAAACCGGGCGCGACTCCGCTCGTTCAACGCCCCGAAAAAATCCTCGACTTCCCCACGCTGTACGCTCAAAACTGCACGGCCTGCCATGGCGTGAACGGCAAGAACGGCGCGGCAATTTCGCTGAACAATCCGGTGTATCTTGCCATCGCAGGCGCTGGAAACATCCAGCGCATTACAGCAAGCGGTGTGCCGAACACTGCGATGCCGGCGTTCGCTAAATCCGCCGGCGGCACACTCACCGATGCGCAAATTGCCGTGCTAACGAACGGCATGATCGCCGCATGGGGCAAGCCGGACGCGCTCAACGGCCAGACGGCCCCGCTCTACGCTGCGGCAATCAAAGGAAACGCCGCGCAGGGCCAGCAGGCCTTCACCGCCTACTGCGGGCAGTGCCATGGCGCGGATGGCTCCGGCGGTCACGCGGCGGGCAACATCGTCATCGGCTCGCTGGTCGACCCGAGCTATCTCGCACTCGTCAGTGACCAGGGGCTCCGCAGCATTATCCTCGCCGGTACAACCGAACAGGGTACGCATGACTGGCGGTCCTACTCGCCATCGCATCCACTCACCGACGCCGATGCGGCCAATCTCGTCGCATGGCTCGCCAGCCATCGCGTGGCGGCACCGGGCCAGCCTTATAAGCAGTAGCAACTTGCGGGGAGAAACATGACTGTACCGAATCCGCACGGGCTGCAATCGAGCCAATCGCCAGAAGCTGCATCACCCGGTGCGCATCCACAATCACCCGCTGAAGCTGTCACATCGCAACCGCCGGTGAACCTTGAATCCGCGCAGCACACCCGCCGGGCCTTCCTCTTCAAACTCTCCGTCGCGCTCAATGCGGCAGTCGGCATTGTGCTCGCCGTGCCGCTGGTCGGATATTTCTTGGGCCCCGCGATGCGCAGGAGTTCCACGACGGGCGGTTGGGTGCCACTCGGGCCGCTCGACAAGTTCCCCATCGGCCAGACGCGAATAGCCGAGTTCCGCAATCCGCTCGCAACCTTCGATGACGGCGACACGGCCAACACCTCCGCGTGGGTGCGCCGGGTTTCTGCGCAGCAGTTCCAGGTATTCGCCGTCAACTGCGCGCACCTGGGTTGCCCGGTACGCTGGTTCCCAGAGTCGCGCCTGTTTCTTTGCCCCTGCCACGGCGGCGCCTACTACGAAGATGGCACACGTGCATCAGGGCCGCCCGAACGCGGACTGTTCGAGTATCGCTATCGCATCGATCGCAACTCGCTCATTATCCATGCCGGGGACATGCCGACACTGGCCACGCAAGCCTCATGCAGCGAGAAAAATAGGCCGCTCGTGCAGATCACGACGCCGGAAAGCGAGGATGACGCATGAGCCTCAAGCGAGGTAGCCTCGCCTTCTATGACTGGATTGAGCGCCGGCTTGGCCTCTTCAAGCCCGCATGGACCGCCGCGTCCCACCCCACGCCGGCGAACAACGCGAGTTGGTGGTATGTCTTCGGCAGCGCGGCGACGGTCCTGCTGCTGTTCCAGGTCGTAACCGGAATCCTCCTCGCCTTCGTGTACAGCCCGTCCGCCAACGAGGCCTGGTCCTCGCTCGGCCTGCTCAACCGCGCTATCCCGCTCGGATGGTATCTGCGTGCGCTGCACGGATGGGGATCGGACTTCATGGTTGCCATCGTCCTTATCCATCTTGCGCAGGTCTTTCTCTTCGGCGCTTACAAATTCCCGCGCGAGCTTACGTGGATTGTCGGTGTTCTTCTGCTTCTGCTCACCCTGGGAATGGCCTTTACCGGGCAGGTCATGCGCTTCGACCAGGACGCCTACTGGGGACTGGGCATCGGGGCCTCCATCCTCAGCCGCGTCCCCTGGATCGGCGCGCCGCTGGTGCATCTGCTCCTCGGCGGCCCAATCATTGGCGGGGCAACACTCTCGCGCTTCTTCGCACTGCACGTCTTCATCCTGCCCGGCCTGCTGCTCCTGGGCGTCGGCATTCACATCTGGATGACGCTTTACCACGGCGTTAGCGACTGGCCCATGCCCGGCCGCATTGTGCGCAAGTCAACCTACGAGCGCGAGTACCACGAGCTGACGCAGAGGACCGGCATCCCCTTCGTACCTGACGCTGCATGGAAGGACGCCGTCTTCGCCGCCGCCGTCATCCTTGCCGTCATGGCCTGCGCCTTCTTCTTCGGCCCGTTCGGGCCCACCGGCACGCCTGACCCAACCATCATCCAAACCGTTCCCAAACCCGACTTCTTCTTCCTCTGGATCTACGCGCTCCTCGCCTTCCTGCCGCCGGCCATCGAGACGCCGTTCATGCTCGTCGTCCCGGTGCTGGTTATTGCTGCGATGCTTGTATTGCCTGTCCTGGCATCCGAAGGGGAACGCCATTGGGCGCGGAGGCCTATCGCTGTGCTCTCGCTTGCGGTGATCGCCGTCACCCTAGCAATCTTCACCCACCTCGGCACTTATACGCCGTGGAGCCCCGTCATGGATGCGTGGTCCTCCGCGCCCATCGCGCCCGCGCTGCTGCACAACCGCACTCCGCTCGAACGCGAGGGCGCACTCGTGCTCGAAGACAAGCAGTGCCGCGACTGCCACTCCATCGGCGGCTCCGGGGGCCAGCGCGGCCCCGCGCTCGATACGATCGCCTCCCGCATGACCCAGGACCAGATCATCCGCCAGGTACTCCAGGGCGGCGGCAATATGCCCGCCTACGGCAACGCGCTCTCGCCCGCCGAGACCGCCGCGCTGATGGATTTCCTCATGACCTTGCGCGGCAATAACATCGCCCCCGCCGTCGACGCCTCGCGCAAACTCGCCAACTCAGACCGCGGCCAGCCTCCCACGCCCGCCACACCCGAACGCGGCGTGCCCGCACAGTAACCTCTTCTCATGCTCGATCCTTCCGCCGGCACGCTCTCGCCTGCCATGCGCGATGTCTTTGCCGCCTGGTCGCTGCCCGTTCCGCTAACGGTCGCGATCGCACTCCTCGCGCTGATCTATCTGCGCGGCTACTTTCAGATCCGCCGCACGCGCCCGGCGCAGTTCACCGACGTCCGCCTCGCATCATTCCTCACCGGCATCGCCGTCCTCTGGATCGCCATCGCCTCACCCATGGACAGCTTCGCCGACGCGCTGCTCAGCGTCCACATGGCCGAGCACCTGCTCCTCATGTGCGCCATCCCGCCGCTGCTGCTCTATGGCTTACCTGTCGTCCCCATGCTGCGCGGCATCCCCACATCGCTTCGCCGCCCATTGCTCACTCCGCTCCTCCGCCAACGGTGGCTGCGCCGCCTCGCACACCTTCTCGTCAAGCCGCTCATCGCATTCCTTGCGATGAACCTCGGCTACCTCATCTGGCACGTCCCCGCGCTCTACGACCTCGCGCTCGAAAACGAAGCCTGGCACGCAGTCGAACACCTCTGCTTCCTCGTACCCTCACTGCTCTTCTGGTTCACCATCCTCTGGCCGTGGCCCGCGCGCCACCACGCGCGCCCCTGGAGCGCCATCTTCTATCTGCTAGCCTCCGATGTCCTGATGACCATCCTCTGCGCGTTCCTCACCTTCTGCGATCGCGCCGTCTATCCGTATTACACCGCGCACCCCAATCCCTTCGGCATCTCCCCGCTCAACGATCAGGTACTCGGCGCGGTCATTATGTGGGTGCTCGGCTCGTTCGCTTTCCTCGCGCCAGCCGTCGCCATGACCTTCCAGCTATTGTCCCCGCGCGGAAACCAATGACACACGTCGCGCATAAATCTCGCAAGCCCGACGTTAAGTCCCGCGGGGCGGGTCAGTGATGACCAACATCATAATTGGCCGGTCTGGCTGGGGGCGCTTCCGCAATCCTGGCCAGGAAAATTCGAAGTTCCAGGAATCTTTGTTTTGGTTGCCCCCCAGGGATTCACTAGGTCTGAAAAATCAATAAGATATGCCGATCATAGGCGATGTTCCCCACAATGTTCCCCACACAAGAAAAATATTCTTTGGGGCTGGAAGTAGCTAAGGGTACCTGAGATGGGTACTTTTAGCAGATGGCATATGAGCGCAAAAGCCGTTTGACAGCGTGACCTGCCCCCTGGGTCCGCACATACGCAAGTATGATTGTGGATTTGAGGGAGGAAAGGTATGAGCAGGAGCAAGCACAGTGAGGCGCAGATCAATGCTGCGCTGAAGCAGGTGGATCTTGCCTGGGAACCGCGATCCAGGCCCTGCCTGATCTCTAACGAGTCGGCGCACCATGACCATTCCATCTAATCATCGATACTTGCTTGCAGTTTGTGTATTAGTTGATCGGCTGTTAGGTGTAGAGCACGATCAGCGTGCTTCCGCCTGATCCGGCAAGGGAGCTGCGGCTTGCAGTTCGCCTAGATCGGTCAAGACGCTTTGCCAGTGATCTGGGTTCCTCTTTGTATCAATGGCGAGCGAAAGATCGGAATAGAACCCGAGAATGTTGTCGCGCAGTTGCGGCGTAATGGCGTCGAACTTGTTCGCGGACAGTTTGGCTAGCAGGCTAGCGTAAATATCGTCCGCGAGTGTGTATTCCGCTGCTACAGTCGGTTTTCCATCATCAAGGTCGCAATTGGGAAGGACTAACTTGCCTGTACGCAACTGTTCGAGCAGCGCGAGATAACGATCCACTGTTGTATTGATGCTAGTTATATACAGGTCTTCCGTTTTGGGGGTCGGGTTATTGAATCCCATTCCCTTGAACGGACCGATTTTAGGCATGTATTGCAGCAGCGCCGATAGTATCCGGGTGCCGAGGCCGGGCTTGGTGTAGGTCTTGCCCCACTTCCGCTCGTAATCGGATTGCGAGAGCCGATACAAAAACTTTCTCTTCGCAAAGTTAGGCGTCTCCCGCATCAGGTCTTTTTTGTGTGTCTGCAGCGCAACCTTGGTCATTTGTGGGATCAGGCGACTGACGGAAAAGCGGTACGAGCCGACGGCAAGATCCTCTCGTGTCAGTACGTCCTTGAGTTGCAGCCCATATATGATCGGAAACGTCCGCTCAAGTAACGGCAGCGCAACTTCGAACCCGATGAAATTGCGATATTGGTCAGAGGCGTATCGGTTCTTGGCGACCTGCAACGTGTCGAACCCGAACTCTGTCTTCAAATGCGCCGTCGTATCCTGCGCGTAGCGAACCGATTTGCCATATTTGGCGCGCAGTTTTGGATAGCCGAGTGCGACAGCCTGGTTGACGGCGGGATGACCGTTGATGTCCGCCACATAGTGCGACAGCGCTCCCAATGCGAATGCATACTCGTCAGCATCCTGACTCTGCCGCAGCAATTCCACAACAAAGTCACCACTGCGGACATAGTGCACGAGATCGCTGAATTCCCGATTGCCAAAGGGATAGTAACCGAGGTCCTGGACGACTGAACCTCCGTATGCATAGGCATGCGCTTCCTTGATCTGGTCTTCCGTCAGATTCGGAAAGCGATGCAGCAGGAGGGGGATGATCTCCGGCGTCCAAGCCAGGTCCACTATCTCTTCGTGAGTGAGAACAGAGTAGGAAAACGAGGTCCTTGTGAACAACAGCGCGGCCAGAACAATTACAGCGGCACGGGCATAGAACGAAGATGATTTGGGGATCTTCAAAGACATTTGGCTATAACCGGGTACGGGTGGACTCGCCCTTCACTGAAAATTCCGAATGCCGGCTTCATGTTGCAGGCGGGGCAGACATACAGCGGTCATTCCTGGAACAATTCTCCAGGCAGCGCTTTGGCCCGCGCTGCCCGGAGATGCGATGAGCGAGCCTCGCTTATAACGAGACGCGTATCGCCAGCCCGACATTTGGATACCTGCGGTTGTACAGGTAGTAGCCCCCATCGACGAAGACGACGTAAACGTCATCGGAGTCATACCAGTCACTGGCCCATGTGCCTGGCCATGGATCGACGAGGGTGAGCCAATACCCGTCGTAGCGGAAGCGGGGATACCCGCCCACAACTGAATAAGGTAAGCTGCTGATTCGGAACCCATGGTTTGCACCGAAGTATCCGTTGAACCGCGCATCGGGGATTCTGTACCCGTTATATCCGCCGCGCTGCTGCCATGTGCGGTGGTCCGACGCCCAGTTTCCCGCACGGTGTTGCTGGAAGGCAGCGCTTTGCTGGACCTGACGCTGATTGCGGCCTTGCTGCGGTTGATTCCGAACCTGCTGCGGCTGCTGGTTCGTACGCGACGCTTGGCTTTGTGGTGCAGCAGTATGTTGCTGAGGAGGGGCCTGCGCAGGCCTTTCCTGACGCTGAGTGCTCTGCTGTGGTGATCGCTGCTGTGACCGGGCGGCTGGTTGCTGCTGGCTGCGTTGCCCGGATGGTGTGCCTTGCTGCGGAGCCGCCTGTTGGTGCTGCGGGGCGGAACGGTCCTGACGGTCATCGCGCTGTCCCTGCCCGAAGGCGACGGGAACGGCGATTCCAAGGAAAACGGAGAGTGCAGTGGCGGTGATACTGGTGGCTTTCATTGATTTTCCTCCGCGCCGGAATTAGCGCAGGCTTCCTGTTGTTGTGTTTGCCGAAGTGCCGATGGCTTCGCCGGATACCAGCAACTCCACTCTGCGGTTCTGCTGGCGGCCAGCGGAATTGTCATTGGAAGCGATCGGCAGGGTATTGCCGAAGCCCTTTGCGCTCACCGATGCCGATGCAACGCCCTGTAGCACCAGATAGTCGCGCACCGACCCTGCGCGATTCTCCGACAACGTCTGATTCATGGCATCGCCGCCGACATTGTCGGTGTAACCGCCGACCTCAATGTTCAGGCTTGGATAAGCAAGCAGAATTCCAGCAACCTTCGCCAGCTTCTCCTTTGTGCCCGGCATCAGCGAATACTGGCCGCTCGCGAAGAGCACGTCCGACATGCTGATGATCAGCCCGCGAGCGGTGTCGCGCGTCTGCAGGATGGAGTTCAGCTGTCCGGCCAGTTGCGTACGCAGGATTGTCTTCTCGTTCTCTGAGCGAAGCACCGCGAAGTTTGCCTTCTCTGTCTCGCGCTGCGCGGCGCTGATCGCTGCCGCTGAAGTTACCTGGGTTGAGACCATGTCGGCCTGGGCCTTGGCCGCGTCAGACTCGGCCCGTGCCTTCTGGCGCATTGCCTCGTCAGTCTGTGCCTGTGCGCTTTCCTTCTGCCGGGTCGCGTCGGCGGCTTGTGCCCTGGAACTTGCCTGCGCGTCTTCTGAGGCTTGACGCTCCTGCACCAGGCGCGTCGCATCCATCTTCTTCACCGAGATGGCACGGGCGTCCTCGGCCGTTTGCACGGCATCCCTTGAGGCGGCGATCAGAGATTTTTTATCGACCGGCCTGGCGACGGCTTCCTGATCCGCCATGTCCATGAGTTCTGTCGCATGACGGTAGCTATCGCCCGCGTACTGCTCAGCTCCTTCGGACTTGGCAATGCGCAGAGCGTTGCGGGCTTCGAAGAATTCCAGCGGCAGGTTTGCGTTGATGACCACCGGATCGAACTGGTAGCCGGTAGGGAGATAACCGCCGCGGCCCATCAGCTCATACTTGGCGTGGATCGCGACAGTCGTGCCCTTTGTGTCCTCGCGCATGGAATTCTCAAGGACCACAGCATCGCTGGGCTGGTGCACTGCGTAGTAGGGCTCAGCGGTGACGATCAGCGCGAAGGATTGGAGGTTGGTGGTGACGTCCAGCTTGCTGCGATGGTTATCGCCCACAAGCACCTCGCCCAGGTTAGCCGCATGGCCTTCAGGAGAGATCGCCCACAAGACGTAAGTAAGGTACTCGCTGCCGAATTTTGAGGGTCTTTCCAGATTCGCAAATTCCGCGCCGATTTCCATCGTTCCGCGTCCGCTCTCAACCTTGGCGTGGCCGGTGGCTTCCGGCATCATGTCTGTGCCGACGAAGTCCACCTTGGTGGCCCCTCGACGATGCTCGTAGTTCACCGCCTGGACCGTACGGCTGGTCAGCGGGATCTGGAACATGGCAGCCTCGCGCGTGGATTCGGCGGGTTGAGAGGCTGGCAAACTGGCCTGAGCGAACAAGCCCAGGCAAAGCGATCCAGCGGTGGCTATCAAATAACTGGTTTTCACGATGGCTCCTCGGCAGACGTCGTCTGCCGCAATGCATGCAACGATGGAAACTGAGAAGGGCTTGGCTAAACCTGCACAAGCCCGGCCAAATTAGCGGTTGTCCGATTTGTCATCGTCGGCCTTGCTCACGCGGGCCGTCTCGCGAATGGAGCGCATGAACGCTCGCGTCGAGGCTGGCGCGGTAACCTCGCCGGAAAGGATGTTGCGGAAGGCATGGTGGCGTCCGTAGATGGCCTCTGTGGAGTCATTGTCCTGCTGAACCACCGCCCCGTTTAGGGTGACGCCGGCGAAGATTCCATGCGAACGCGAGTAGGTGAGGATCTCCGTATTCAGGGTCCAGTCCGTCCCGGCGGAGGCGTGGCGGCCAACCGGGCCTGCGGAGGCCGATGCATCTCCGCTGAGCTGGAATTTGCTGGAAAGCAGATGTTGGAGGCCATGATCGTTCATCACCACCATCACAAGGTCCACACCTTCGACGCCAATCTGCAATCCCCAGCTGCCGCCGCCGATCGAAACGAATGCGGGCGCGCTCCACCCGCTGGAAGTCCGGCACGAGGCGATGCCGCGGCCATGCTCCGCGCCGACGATAAAGCCTCCCTTAACCAGGTGTGGGATGACGACGATGCACTTTGCATCGCTGAGTACCTCTTCCGGGATGCCCTTGTCCGGAGTTTGCACGATGGAGTGAAGCACATCGGTGGACATCTCAAGGCGCTCGATAGAATCGCTGTGTGCGGAGGCCCAAAGGTTGGTATTGGCTAGCGCCAGGGCGCCGATCAGCAGTACAGATGTGACTTTCATGGCTTGTCCTTACGAATTCCGTAGCTAAGAGGGAGATATGTCAGATGGGGTATGACTTAGCTCAGAAACCATAAGGGAGGAGAGAATAACGACTCTTCTCCACAGTCAGTATCGTCGGTGTGGAAGGCAAATATCTGAGCTATATAGCTCACTTCAGCCATCTTTTTTCAGACGGCCTGGCCAGGACGACAAAATCCTGACGCTTCCTGCATTCAGCTCAATGGTGTGCTCAGCGGCCACCTTGTGTGCGTTTCTGCTCAGACAAGCTGCAGGTGTTTGATTACGTTGAGATACCCCCGGCTATTTTTGGGAAAGGTGGCACAATGCTTTGGACTATCGTTGTTATTCTTTTTGTTCTGTGGCTGCTTGGCTTTGGCTTTCATGTAGGGGGTGGTCTGATCCACCTGCTTCTGGTGGTGGCCCTTGTGATCGTCATCATCAATCTTCTGCGCGGACGCGGTACTGCGCTCTGAAGATCGTGCACTCCGGTGCTTTAGGCTTCCGGCGGCGTCCACAGTGCGCTTTCATTTAGCGCGGCAGGTACTCTTCCACTGTCACGGGCGGTGCCTCGCGGTCTAATGGCGCTTTCTACGATATGCAACAAGCCCCTCATGCCGGTCCCTTTTTCGTAAAAGGCATCGGCGGATACGCCGGAAGGCACTTCGCTGCCGGTAAAGGCGCCGCTCATGGCGATGGCTCGAATTGCGGGAAACCCGCTACGCACAATGGATAGGAAATCGAAGCCGGACATGCCCGGCATGTTGAGGTCGGACAGGATAAGGTCGGGGAGTTCCTTCTTCATTTCATCCAAGGCGGAAAACCCATCGTGCGCGCAGCACACACGATACCCGCAGGCAATGAATATCTGCGAGAGCGACTCACGCAGGGCCGGCTCATCGTCGACTATTAGTATTTTTGCTTTATTGGAGTGCATCGTTCGCCTCAGGGAGGTCTGTAGAAACCCGTCCCTGCAACATATCTTGGCACCACGGTTGCTGCCGCGTCTGTGCTGAATTGCTCTCAAGGGGTCGAGTTACCTGGCAGGCCGGCGATTGAGGGGCGGCTTCGACGTAGGAGGGCTGATGGCGTTCTGATCCGGCAGCTTATCGTGCAGGATGACGTTGAGCAGAGATTTGTGCACGCGAATCCGGCCGTTATATTCAATAAAGCCGAGCTTGCGAAAGCGATTCATAAAGAAGCTGACGCGAGAACGCGTGGTTCCGATCATCTCAGCCAGCGACTCCTGCGAGATCTTCGGAATCAGCGTTTCCGGCTCGCCCGGTTTGCCGAATTCTGCCATCAACAGGAGCAGGCGCGCTAACCGCTTTTCGCTGGAGTTGAAGAGTTGATCCACCAGGTCCGCCTGGATCCTCATGCTGCGCGCCAGCAGGAACGAGAAAAAGATGTCGGAGAATGCATGTCCATCGTGCATGACACGCAGCATCTCTCGCCTCTCGATTCTGAGAGCAGCGCACGGAGTAATGGCAGTCGCTGTGGCCAAATGCCGACCTCCCACTGCTGCGAGCGACGCCTCTCCCACAAAATCGCCTGCCGCGAGAAGCGTTATGGTGGCTTCCTTGCCGTTCTTCGAAACGACCGTGAGTTTGGCGCGCCCTTTTTGCAGGTAGAACACGGAATCGGCCGTATCGCCCTGAGAAAATAGCGGCTCGCCGGCCTTCACATGAAAAATAGTCTTTCCGAGCCCCGAGGTTGCAAGGAATGTCGTGACGTCGAGGCTCGCGATCGTCCGATCGGTTGTCATGCGATTCCTCGCCATCCCCTGCCCCAATTGCCTGCCGTTCGCTCACGAACGAAACAGTGGATCGGCTATCCTAACATGTTGTTTTCTTTCCCGGCTTTGTCCCAACCGAGAGAACGCTACGCGGCCTGGGGCTCAGGTGTGACGGCATGCCAAGCAATGCGGCGGATGTTCGCCGGACTGCAAATGTGGTCCGATTCATGGGAAGAGAGCTCGGCCTCATTTCGCGAGCTTGCTACAGTTTTCATGCACGCGGTGCAAATAGAGTCATAGCTTCCGTCGGCTTTCTCCCGATGTGGAAACGTCCTTCGAAACAACGTCATAGCTTAAAGCTCCTGGTTCCCTGGCCTTGAAAGAAAAGCCTCTTCCTGTGCACAGGACGAGGTGAGCGACCTTTAGTAGTTGTCACCATATCGTGAGCCTGGTGTGGAGTCTGTTCAATCTTGCACACCTCTGGCGACCATCGCACCGCCAAGGTTGATGGCATGAGGGGTGTTTCCGGAGTATGATGGATGTAAGCAGTCCCTCCTTTCTCTCGCCTTCAGTTGCCCATTGCTTCGCTCCAGACGAGCCTTTTTCCTACATAAGCAATGAGATGGCTGGAGCCATGCATGCGCTTGGTAGATACGACCATCAGTAGGCGTTTCGTCCCGCGAACCAGGACCAACATCCTTCCCTTTAGGCCGGCTCATTCTCCGGAAGCTCACAGTCTATGTGAGGATGATCGAACACCGGCGCGGACGTGTCCTACATCGAAGGAACTTACCTATCTTGCAGAGGAGATGGGCGCCCGCAAACCATCTGCGCTCTGGCCGCAATATCTTCTGGACCAAGACATATTTAGATAGGTGATCGTCTCCTTCGACGCCGATTTGGAGCCGTTCGCATCCCTAGTGTCATTCATCAAGAAAGCAGGCCGTATATGTTGCTCCCGGGCCGACTTCATCGCGAGACCGTACGTGAGTCTTCGCCAACGGAAAACTCGTCTTCCGGAAGTTTTACAGTTCTTCCGCTGCCGACTCGCATCGCCTTCGTTGGAAATTATCTGCCGCGGCAGTGCGGGATTGCGACCTTTACTACCGATCTGTGCTCAGCGATTGCCTCGGAATATGGGGCTGAGAGACTCTTCGCGATCCCGATCAACGATCCGGACTCGAGCTATGAATATCCAGAACAAGTAAGGCTGGAGATTACGCAGGAAGATGTGGGTTCCTACGAGCGGGCAGCAGAATTTCTCAACTTCAACGGCAATGACCTCGTCTGCCTGCAGCATGAATATGGCATCTTTGGCGGCGCTGCGGGGAGCCATATTCTTCTCTTGCTCCGCAAGCTGAAGATGCCACTGGTGACAACCCTGCATACGGTTCTGCGCGAGCCGGATGCCAACCAGCGAAGAGTGCTGGACGAGATCGCACAACTCTCAGATCGCCTGGTGGTGATGAGTGAATTGGCCGCGGGCCTCCTGCGGGAGATATACAACGTGCCCGCGGGAAAGATAGACTTCATTCCCCACGGAGTGCCGGACCTGCCCTTCACAGATCCCAATTACTTCAAGGATTCACTTGGCGCGGAGGGAAGGTCGGTGCTGCTTACCTTTGGGCTGTTGTCGCCAAACAAAGGAATCGAGAATGTAATTCGCGCGCTGCCGCGAATCCTGGAGCATCACGAAGATGTGATGTATATCGTCTCCGGAGCTACGCACCCTCATATTCGTCGATCTGAGGGCGAGAGATATAGAGAAGGCTTGCAGGCGCTGGCGAGCGAGCTTGGAGTGTCCTCTCGCGTAATCTTCAATAATCGGTTTGTCAGCGCAGAAGAGCTTATTGAACACGTCGGCGCGGCAGACATCTATATCACGCCGTATCGGCACGAGGCACAGGTTGTCTCCGGCACGCTTGCCATCGCTCTTGGAGCCGGGAAGGCCATCATTTCGACGCCTTACTGGCATGCGAAAGAATTGCTGGCCGACGGGCGGGGCGTGATTGTTCCGTTCGACGATTCCATCGCACTCGCGGACGCGGCCATTCGCCTGCTGGATAATGGCGCACAGCGGCACGCGATGCGAAAGCGCGCCTATCTCCACTCACGCGGGACGACATGGCAGAGGACTGCGCAGGCATACATGGCAAGCTTCCAGCGCGCGCGTGAGGAAAGGATGCTGCGGCCGAGGCCCGTCATCCAGGATATTTTCGCCGCGAAAACATCCGGACGCTTGCCGAGGCTGGACATCTCACACTTGTCCAATATGACGGACGATACGGGCATATTGCAGCACGCTATCTTTTCTCTTCCCAATTGTCTTGAGGGCTATACAACCGATGACAATGCTCGCGCACTGATCGTGACAACACTCCATGACGACTCCTCACCTTCCGACGTGCCCGAGCATATATATTTGTCCCGGCGGTATCTTGCGTTTCTGTGGCTGGCCTTCCACGAGAAGACAGGAAGGTTCAGGAATTTTCTGAGTTATGACCGTAAGTGGCAAGAAGAGATCGGGTCAGAGGATAGCCACGGGCGCGCATTGTGGGCGCTCGGTACGGTGCTCGGAAATGCAAACGATGCGGGCTTGCGGGGTGCGGCAGGCAGGCTTTTCGAGGCAGCTGCGCCGGCAGCGCTAACATTTACCAGCCCGCGCGCCTGGGCGTTCTCAGTTCTGGGTATGCAGGCATATCTTGAATGGTTTCCAGGAGACCGCGCCGTGCAAAACTCGCGTAACGCCCTGGCCGATCGATTGCTCGACATTTACAAGCGGACTCGTTCCAACGCATGGCACTGGTTTGAGAGGAGTCTCTCCTACTCCAACGCGAGATTGCCGCAGGCATTGCTCATCGCGGGCTCGCACAGCTGCAATAAACAGATGGTTGAAGCTGGATACGAAGCACTCCGGTGGCTTGTCTCCCAGCAGCACCGAGCGGATGGGGCGGTCTTTGTTCCCATCGGGTCAAGAGGTTTTTTTGCCGCGGGCGAGGAAAAGGCGCGCTTTGACCAGCAGCCGGTTGAGGCCTGCGCAACCATTGCCGCCTGTATCCAGGCTTACCGCCTGACAACCGACCGGTATTGGTCAGACGAGGCCCACTCCGCCTTTCGCTGGTTTTTGGGAGAAAACGACTTGCAGGTTCCTCTTTATGACGCCACAACCGGCGGCTGTAGAGATGGGCTTCACCCGGACCGGGCGAATGAAAATCAGGGCGCTGAATCGTCGATATCGTTCCTGATGGCACTCCTCGATATGAAAAGCATGGAAGCGCTAAACGCAGGACACAGGAACGAAGAAATGAGTGTGCCAGCTTGAATTCAATTGCCCCTCCCCCCATCTCGCTCAAGAACTCGGTAGCGAGAAAAATCGATCCAAACGGTGGCGGTAACGCCAGCTTGTTCACCCGCCATCTTAGTAACCCAATCCTCAGCCGGAAGGACTGGCCATATCCGATCAACAGCGTCTTCAATGCTGGCGCGGTGAAACTCCCTGATGGAGATACATTGCTGCTCTGTCGGATCGAAGATCGGCGTGGCCTGTCCCATCTTTGTGCTGCGCGGTCCGCGAATGGCGTCGATGGCTGGCGCATCGATGCCGAGCCAACATTGATGGCGAATCCGGTTGAATTTCCGGAAGAAATCTGGGGTATCGAAGATCCGCGAATTACTTATGTTCCGGAACTGGAGCAGTTTGCAGTTGCATATACCTCCTTTGCACGGGGCGGCCCGGGAGTTTCCCTCGCCCTGACCAAAGACTTTAGGAAATTTGAGCGGTATGGAGTCATCATGCCGCCGGAAGACAAAGACGCTGCTCTGCTTCCACGCAGGATCGGAGACCGTTGGGCCATGATCCATCGGCCGATGACGACCCTTGGAGCGCACATGTGGATCTCCTATTCGCCGGATCTGCGCCATTGGGGAAGCCATAAGGTGATGCTTGAGGCACGACGAGGCGGATGGTGGGATGCCAACAAGATTGGCCTGTGTTCCCCGCCCATTGAGACGGCCAGCGGATGGCTGGTGATCTACCACGGCGTGCGTCACACGGCATCCGGCAGTATCTATCGCCTGGGCCTGGCGCTGTTCGATCTTGAAAAACCGGAGGTCTGCTTGCAGCGGGGAGACTCCTGGATATTCGGCCCCGAGGCTCCGTACGAGCGAGGAGGAGATGTCAATGATGTCGTGTTTCCATGCGGGCAAACCATCGGGGCGGATGGCGACACAATATATCTCTACTACGGCGCCGGAGACTCTTGCATGGCCCTTGCCACTGGAAGCATTCGTGCTCTTCTCTCATGGCTGGATTCCAACTCCAGCGCTACGGCTGAAGAAGGTGCCAAACCGGTCACTTGCAAACGCGGAGAGACTACCACGTGAACATCACACGCTTGACCGATCTCATTCGATTTCCACGGATACTGTGGGGCCGCCGAAATTGTCCTCTTTGCACTTCGATTGAATTCCAAGTGGCTGACTTCAGTTCATGGGACAGGGCATTGGCGCTGTTTGCGTTGAACCCGGTTCGCTGCACAAATTGCTGGCGGCGGTACTACTGGTTAACACGAACGGAAAAAGGGTGCGGCCCGTTAGTCACTCGCTGAGCAGTAGATAAATATGTAGCAGTCGAAGCCTCCACAACCTCTCAAGCTTCAACAAGCCAGCGGGCGCCTTCCGTACATATTGCATTCAAAGCCCGTTGCGGGCCGCAATTCTCAACAGCTTTCAATAAGCGCTCGCTTCTGCTTCGGGAGCAGGGAGTAGTTGGTTCGAATTCAATCGCCCCGCCCGTTTATTTTCAAGGGTTTGAAAAGCCAAAAACCATCTCTAGAAGAGCCCTGCAATCTCTTTTGCCCATGCAGACAAATGCAGATAGGCTTTCTTTCTGCCGCGTGGCCACAGCCGGTCTACGAGTACGCGAAATCCGTCCCGCGGCTCCCGCCTTGCGCAGCATTTCGCGTAGGCCTTTTACCATCGCCGGCGGTCCAGCGACATAATAGATCGGCGCCTCCGAGCGCACACTCCGTTCCCGTCAGTCGCGAACAGGTTTGGTTGCGCTCCACGGCGACGAGCTTGCTAAAGGGGTCTGGATCTTCCATCGAACATACCCGCAACGGGATAGCAGGTGGCGTAGGGTGCGAAGAAAGTCCGGCATGAGCTACTTAGCTCAGTTATTGCCTTTCACGTCATAGATACTGGCCGTAGAGAAGATTCGATCACCTTGGCTCTCAATCCCTCCGAGCTAAGTCCGCGCCCAACAGGTTCCAACGAGAGCTCTGCAGGGCGTGAGCAGAATCGAAGGGTGTAGTTGGTCGTGTCCCGGTTTGCATCGGACCAAATGGCGGGCCCGCGATACGAGTCTCGTTGCAGGACGCTCATCGCATCTCCAGGCAGTACCGGGCTGCAACGCCACGTGGAGGCTTATTCCTGCAAAGAATAGCGCAAGGTTATGCATGTCGCGCTATGAATGGCTCGTCAAAGGTGAAAGAGTGAACCCTAAGCGGGTTGGAGTTGTCATGAAAAATGTAGTTCTGACCTGCGTAAGTTGCGGAAAAACAAAAGAGGTTCTAAACAACACGAACGCGGTGCGAAACCAGCACTGCGAATGCGGCTCGTCGACGATTGAAAGGAGTCACTCCGGCGCAATGGAACAGAAAACAGGGTCACGGAACCGGGATGAGAAGGACGCGGGAATCATCGGCCATTAGCTTGTTCCTAGTGACAAAACAGGTACTAACACCTTCTTGAAAGATCGTCCTTCAGTACACCAACAGCTAGACCTTAGTCTTGCCGAATCAGACTGAGCTATATAGCTCAGTCTTTGCTCCGGGTTCTCTGGAACAATTGAATCGGCATGAGTGTTCACGTATGGGGATCCGGTTGCCATTTCGATCGCTATTGTTGATCTCCCTGCTGTTGTGCGCGGAACAAGGCTCCTCTGCCAATGCGCAGCAACGACGCGGATTTGTTCCGGTTGCGGATGCACCGCTGAAGACCGCAGAAATCGTAAATGCCCTGGTGAAGAGGAATGAGGAGCGCGCTGAAGCTCTTCACTCCTACGCCGGGACGCGAATTTACCAGGTGAAATATCGCGGCTTTCCGAGCGGACGCGATGCCGAAATGGTCATCGACGTGAAGTACCAGTCACCTGCAACCAAGGAGTTCACTATTCGGTCCGCAGCCGGGTCCTCGATCATCCTCGACAAAGTATTCAACAAGCTATTGGAAGCGGAAAAAGAGCAATCGTCCCCAGAGGCTCAAGCGCGCGCTGCCCTGAACAACGACAACTACAAGTTCACCCAGGTGGGATATCAGGAAACGCCGTTCCGGTTGATGTACGTGCTCGCCGTCGAGCCACGGCGCAAGGACAAATTTCTGTACCAGGGTCGAATCTGGATCGATGCGCAAGATTTTGCCGTAGTCCGTCTGGAGGCAAGACCGGCAAAGAATCCCTCGCTTTGGACCAGAAGCAGTCTTATCGAACAGATGTACACCAAAGTAGGTCGGTTTTGGCTCCCATTACGCAACCACAGCGTCAGCGCAATCAGGCTCGGTGGAACTGCGGAATTGACCATCGAATACAAGGATTATCGGATTGGGCGTCCAGAGGAGGTCGACAACCTATCGACCGTGGAATCTGATCAGTCCCCAGGAACAGTCCGCGAACGCCGTTGATCCCGCGAACGCCGTTGATCCATGCGTTTCAATGTCAGCGGTGTTAATGTGAGCTGAAGTATCCGGCCCGTGTTTTCTCAACGACGGCGGTTTGGTCGGTTCACCCCTGTCGGGGGGCCAACAACGCTCGTCAACAGTCGGCACATCTCTACCCGACTTCTGGCTCGGCACCATCCGGCAACCGTCGAAATATGGCTTCATCGACGAGCCCAAGCGACACACACTTCTGAATATGCCTGGATGCGAGCTTCACTCTGGCAACATAGAATCCCGGATACCTTCTTGCCGTCACGTTGATCAACTCAGCCGCGTTGAACCGTTCGTTAAGATCGCAGAGAGCCGCGACCTTCGCCTTGCTGATAGCCGTGTCGGATGTGAGCCCAATCCCCACACGGGAAGAGAATAGCGTGAGCCACATGAAGTGCCAGCCCGCCGCCCGTACCCGCACGTCTACTTCATCCGTGCTCTCCGAATCAACGGACATCCAACCACTACAGACGGCTTCTCCCAACAAGCTGCAGCCTTGGGGAAGCACGCTGCCTAAGCGTAAGAAGAGTGGGCGCGGGGTCATGTGCTCCTCTTTCGTATGGGTGGCATCACCAAGAGATTAATTCGCGTCGGTACTCGGACGAGCTCTAATTCATCTGGGAATGTTGCATCTTGATCTGTCCACGAGTGGTTCGCATCCGGCTCGCTTCGGCGTGTCATCGTAGGAAGCAAGGATTGCTTCTGCGAAACACCAAGGGGTGTGTGTATATCCGATTTGCTTCTGAGGCTCACGTCTACTCCAGGCGGTCCCGACCCCAGTTGCTCGTAATTGTATTTCAAAGATTCTCGGCGCGCATCGGTTTGACTAGAAACGTCATCTGGCCGGCTGACTTAGCAAGGGAGCCATGGAGACGACAGCCAGACTCTTCTCCAGTGTCATTGTTTCAGTGCGCGGTCGCAAATACCGAGCTACATAGCTCACTTGGAAATCAAGTCGTGCGCGGCTCCGGAGTTGGCTAATGAGCTGAAATGACCCAAAACCCAAAAACTAATCCGGGTTGAAGTTGAGGATTTGGCTTGCGTGGTTCCTGGAGGGATGAGAGGAGAGCCGTAACGATTGGCAAGCGAGGTCATAGTGAAGAGGAGATTCTGCGTGTGTTGCGGAAGGCGGAATCTGGGGACACGGAGCTTCGACATCCGCGTCGGGGGACACCGCACAATACGATCTCGACGCTCACTATTATCCAATAACCAGGAATACGTTCTTTCCAAGCCCGTCGGGTGGGCGGGCATAGTCGCTCCTGCCATGCAGGAGCAACGCCCAGGGTGGGAAGACGGGCGCACGGAAACGGGAGCCTGCCGGGGTGACAGGCTCCCTTAGCGAAGGTGCGGAAGCTATGCGGCCTTCGCCTTCTTCGCGGGTTTGGGCTGCGCTTTCGCAACGGCTTTCGTTGCCGGCTTGTGGTTGAGCCTCGCCTTCTCCTTGGCGGCGAACTCCTGCTTGACCTTGAGACCGATGGCATCGACATCCACCTTGTACGCGCTGGCGGCATCACGGAGAACCTGGGCTGCGTTCTGCCGCGTGGCCGCATGGAAGATGGTTATCTCTACCAATAGGCGGCCGAGTGCGCTTTCCTCGGCACGGCGAAGATAGGCGGCAAACAGCTTCCCAATGGAGTCGCCGTCCTTCGCCTTCTTGATGCCGTGCTGCCGGGCGACAACTGCCAGACGGTTTTCGTCCAGCAACGATGCCAACCGCTCCACCACGAAAAGCAGGTCGCGTTTCACTAACCGCACCGGAACGGCTGCGGTAATGGCGGCAAGGATGCGGATGCCGGTCGTATTGGCCATCGCAGTTTCCTTGCGCTGCTTCTCCTGCTCGGCCTTCGACTTCGCATCGTCCGTGCTCGACTGCTTCTTCGGGTGATGCACCGGGCAGTTCGCCTCCGTGCAAACCTTGCGGATTTCGCCCTTGTCGATGCCGTCCGAGACGATGGCTTCGGTGGTGTATTTGCATGTTTTGAACTCCGGTCGGATCGCCTCTTCTTTGCTTGTGGGCTTCTCCGGCCGGATTTCGGTGTACTTGTTGCGCGGCAACGTCGCGCTGCCTTCCTGCTGCTGACCGTATGCCGTGCTGATTTGCACGAGCTTGGGCTTCGCCGCAACGGTCTTGGCAACATGGGCATCGACCTTCGCGTGGTAGCAGTTTGGGTCGGTGCAAGCGTCCTGCCTTACGTCGGCAAACAGGAGCTTGTTATGCCCCGTCCGCTTCGGGCACTCCACGCAACTCCCCGCCGCTGGCACAAGTTGTGCGTCCCGCTTGTCGAACGGCGTAAGTTTGAGGATGAGCAGGATATTCGACTCAATCCAGAACTGGAGGTTGCGGACGGGGAGAAGGATGCGTTTTGCCTTCCGCTCCCCGTTCGTCCAGTCCTCTTTGAAGCAAGCAGCGAGCGCCTGTTCCTGCTCGTCGGTCTGGAGCTTCGCCAGCAAGAGGGCATGGCCGACGCCGATCTCCTCGCGGTAGAAGGCTTCGACCACCACGGGAACAAGCTCGGTCAGTTTCAGTCTGCCCGCCACATAGACGGGCGATTTGCCCGTCTTGGCGGCGATCTGCTCGATGGAGTACCTCGGCTCCTCCAAGTTCAGCAGAGCGCGGAAGCCGTTGGCCTCCTCCAGCGGGTGAACGTCGCGGCGCTGGAGGTTTTCAATCAACTGCGCCTCCAATGCTTCGGCATCGGTGAGGTTCTTGATGCGGACGGGGACGGTGGCGGCTTCGGCCATCTGCGCGGCGCGATACCGCCGCGCACCGGAGACGATCTCGAAGCTGCGCTCGTTCAACGGCCGAACGAGCAAGGGTGAAAGAACTCCCTGACTGCGGATGCTCTCGGCCAGTTCCTTTAACGCGTCGTCCTCGAAGATACGGCGCGGGTTGGTGGGGGATTCAGTGAGTAACGCGAGAGGCAGGTTGCGGTACTCGGTGGCGTTGGCGATGGTGGTGGTGTTCATGGCAATGGCTCCTTTCGAGCGGTTGCACTGCGTTGGGTGTTGTGAAGCGGACGCGCTTTCCTATCCGCACCGGGGCGAGAAAGGGTTAGGCGCATTGGTTCCGCTGCCGCCGCTCAAAGGCTTCGATAAAGCCCTGGCCGCGCAAGTTTTTGTCCCACTGCTTGGCGAACTGTTCGTGCTGCTTGTAAAGCTCAGTGTGGAAGGCGTAATGGCCGTCTTGAATGAAGCGTGACCATTGCTCGATACCGGCATAATCGTTGCGCCAGTAGAAGGGGTTAAGGTGCGCCCCTCCCCCAAGTCCAAACTCGAAGCACATCTCCGGGTCGCGCATAAGGTCGCCGTTCTGTTCGCCGTAGTGAGCAACAGAAATAGCAGGGAGTCCGCATGGGCCTGACTCGTCGGTGGACTCGATCACCAACGCCATATAGGGCGGGTTTTCGATCTTGAGGTTGAGGCCGTGGTGCCAACCTCCGGCCATTGTGAGGATTTGAAGGATGGTCTTCATTACGCCACCTTCGCCAGTTCTGCATCGGGCATCGCCGCTTGCTCTTCGGTCGGCGGCTGCAATGCGGCAAGAATGACAGCGGAGGTCTGCTGAATCACTTCCAAGCTCTCGGCCAGAAGCGAAGCATTGCCGTGGTACAGGTGGATGTAGTCAGCCGATGCGGTTCCTGATTTCAGACCAACCGCCTTGCCGATTACAAACGCGACGGCCTCGGCCTCCGTCTCCTTTACAACCTTGGTGGTCGTGGTGCGGCGGTCAGCCTTGTGCAACATCTCATGCGCGAGTTCATGGACAAGCGTGGAAAATTCCTCGGCTTCCGATAGGCCGGGGAGAATGGCAATCCTGCCCCCATAGCTGACACCCAACGCGGGAGCGATGTTCTCGGTAAAGACAAGCTCGATGCTCTGCCGCTCGATGTATGAAACAAGACGGTCGCGGTTCTCGCCCACGTCGCCGTGTACCTCGTGCATGGTGGGAAGTTCCGCGCCCTCGGTCTGTGACACGTCGAAGACATAGGCATTACGAAAGCCAACCAAGACAGCCTTATTTTGATAGGCGGGGTCTTTCTCGCCTTCCTTGTCGGACTTGCGGCGGATGCCGATGATGGGAGCAAGAATGCGGATGCCTTTTTCGCCCTTCTTCACTTTGCGGCCAAGCTGGTTCCATGCGTACAGGCCAGCGACGCGCGTCGCGTCCGGCCTCTGCCGTGCGATTTCGAGGACATTGCCGAAGCTGTAATTGTGAAAGCGGCTCATGGCGTCGAGGTACGCCGTGAGAGCATTGCTGTGACCTGCCTCCAACTGCGCGATCAGTTCCTTGACGTTGGCGGCGATGATCTCTTTCGCGGTCTGCCGTTGCTGCGGCTGTTTGGGATTTGGGGTGGTGGTGGCGATGGTGTTCATGGGTGCTTCCTCCTTGGCCTTGGCCGTTGCTTTTCATGCCATGCGTGGCATGTACCTACATGCCGAACGCCTCCTGGCGAAGGCGGGGGGTAGCAACTGCAAGGGGAGGGGGATCTCCCACCCTTGAAACGAAGCGATAGCGAGAGTGGAAAGGGCGCAGCGGAGCGGAGGGCTGCACAAAGCGCAGCGCGGAAGCCTGGGGACACCCCTTGTGGGCGCGAGGGGCGGAGCTCCCCTTAGCGGCTTTTGTTGTTGTTTTTGCTGTTTGCGGAGGGGTGTTGCGGGGAAGGAACGGCCCTGCTGAGGAGGGTGGCGGAGGACCACAGGGCCGGAGTCAGGGAGGAGACCCCTCCCTCAACAATCCGAAATCCTTCGGGACATCGAGAGAGTTGTTCTTTTCACCTCAATATGATAAAAACATGATTATATGCAAACTCTGTCGCTTATCTCATTAGAGCTGGAGCCGTTACCGTCCTTCACTGAAGTGATGAAAGTGGTGGGCCCGTTGATGCGACTTCTTTATGAATCACTCGATGCGGGCGCGACTGTATGCCGCAAATACTACGAACAGAACTGCGATGGCGATAACCCAGAGCCTCACTTGCGCGAGATGATTGTGCGCGACCAGGCACGGCGCTACCTCGTCAAGAACGGTCTACAAGTGACACAAGTGAGGGAACGCAGGTTCCGGCTGGCATCGGAGCCCCTCATCAGTTTGCTCGTTCACTACAAGGGTTTTGCATTCCGAGTGTTGAAAGCGAAGCGGGGAGTACCACCTGGGTGTCGCCTGTCCAGACGCCGGAAGGAGTTCTACAACCAAGTCTCCGTCCGTTTTCTGGGCGACGATGGTAAGCCTACTGGCTCAAAGACGAATCTTTTGGTTCTCTGGGACTTCAGTCCAAGTTTCGGAATTGCCAATGCTTGGCTTGCTTGTCCGGCTATTGCGGGCGCACGATCGCAGGACGTCGTTCTTGCGTGGCAGGAAGCCATACCAAACCCGATTCTTCAAGAAGCTGCCATACAGCAACCGCCTACGTCTGCGGCTGCTTCGGTTGAGGAAATGGCCGATCTGGAAATTGAAGCGCTCCTGCGCGGGGAGGATACGTCGGAACCAGCAGAGAATTCTACAGCAGCCGCACTGCAATCGGAAATCGCCGCGGCTCGAGAGACACCCATTGATCCAGCAACAAATTTGGAAGAAGAGGCAGATGATAGGCAGTCGGATAAAGTTGGCGCGTGAGATTGCAGGATTGACCCAAACAGAACTCGGCGAACTGATTGGGACGACACAATCAGGTATTGCTTCGATGGAAGCCAACTTGTACCGGCCCTCACCGGAATATCTCCAGGTCCTAGGGAAAGAGACAGGGTTCGGCCCTTCGTTTTTTGAGCCAAGCCATATTGACGAATTTCCATCAGGCGCGCTCCTCTATCGCGCCCGCGCGGCAGTCACTAAAGCGGAACGGCAACGAGCACACGGGCTGACCTCTGTTGCATTTGAACTGGCGCTTTTCTTAGGCCGGAAATTGAAGCAAGTGTCAGTGAATCTGCCCCGTCTCAAGGAGTCTCCAGAGCGGGCCGCGCAGATTGCGCGCACATCTCTTGGAATCGCGCCCCATGTGCCGGTCCTCGATCTGATGCAGCGTCTTGAGCGAAACGGAATCCTTATCCTGACGGTCCCGCGTGAAATCAGTTCTCTAGATGGGTTTGCAACATGGGTAGGATCTCCATACCCAAGGCCGGTCATCGCGCTGCTCGGCGGTAAAGTTGGGTATCGCATTAATTTCACCTTGGGTGAGGAGATCGGTCACTTAGTATTGCACTCGCCACTAACGGTTTCAGTAGCGGAGGCCGACAACCAAGCAAGAGCTTTCGCACAAGAATTGCTTCTGCCTCAAGAAGCAATGCTCGAAGAGATGCGGAGCCCTATTACTCTGTCGAATCTCGCGCCGCTGAAGCCGCGATGGAATGTTTCTTTGCAAGTGTTGATTCGTCGAGCAAGCGACCTTAGACTAATTACACCGAACCAATACCGGTATCTCAATCAACAGATACGGACCAGCGGTTGGACTCAAATTGAGCCCGGAGATGAGCGCATCCCTCAGCCAAGGCCAAGGCTGATGCGCAAGATGGCGGAACTCCAGTACGGTAGTCCTATTGATTTGAGCGAGCTCTCAGCTGAGACTGGAATTCCCATGCCTCTCATAGCAGAGCTATTGGGAGTTGAGGTTCCAAAGAAATTTGGGCGCGTACTCAACTTCAAGCCAAAGGGAAAATGATTGTGCGGTTCATGGGTGCTTACTCGTGTTTTGGCTAAGAGTGACCTATTTAGGCGAGGTTAGGAGGCATGTCAAGGTCCCCGAGTTTCCCACGTTGCGCTAAATCGCGATGGTGAAGCTATTGTGTTTCTGGATGCGCTTTAATGAGGCGCGCCGCAGTTGGGTCGTAAACATACTGAGTCATGGTCCCATCTTTGATCCGCTCGACCGCTTCGTTCACGACAAACAGCGGAACGAGGAACCACTCGCACGGCCTCACCAGATTGCCGAAGCGATCCTTGATTTCGATATCCAACTGCACAGGATCGAATACCCGATGGATTATGTTTTCGAGCTTTACGCGGTTGATGTTGTATAGCTGGTAAGAGGCGATCACCTCTACATCGGCCATTAGGAAGGTAGGGTCTAAACTCGCATTCGCAATCCGCGTCTCAACCTTTCCTCCCGTGACGCCGATCTTATGTAGAACATCGCGATTGGCCGCGACAACCGGATGCTCAGATTTGCTGCGGAGAACGTAGACGGTGCCGCTCGCCAGATCGTCGTTAGCGGGCTGGTCCGCGAACAATGGTCCGGTTTCAGGATTGGTGATGAGTCGCCCAGATTCGTCACGGTAAAGTGCCCGCTGGAAAGACCGTATCAGCAGATTGCTCTCGGTTCCATTGTCATAGATGACACGCAACCGACTATCGCGACGGTCATAATGCGTTGTGAAATCCTCACCAATCTCGGCGACATAGGCAATCTGCCCGCCAACAATGAAGTATTCGCCCTTCTGGATTTCAGCGAGCTTGATCTCTTCCATGTTATGAACGGGAAGCGTCTTGCGAACGCCGGACTTTAGCTCTCTCTGCACCTGCTCAAATAGCGGCCTGAAGGTCTCAAAGTCCTCGCAGACGGCGCGATTGGCGATCTCTTCGGCGGCGCGCTTGTCGGCGCTCTTGCGGACATGGCGCAGCTCCGTGATACTGCCTGATCCCGCAGCCTCCTTCAGTTCGGCCAGCAGTTCATCGTCGTCGACCGTCGCCGGCGCAGCGGCACAGGCAGTCTCGACACCGGAGAGCAATCCCTGATGATCGAGTGGCGCAAGCAAGGCACGGCACTCCTCAAGCGCGCGCAAGCGGTCAAGGCGCACGGCATATAGTCGCTCGAAAATGTCTCGGTTTTCGCCATGCTGCGGAGCGCGACCGTGCTTCTCGACGAATCGCTGTATCTCCTCGAATCCGGCAATGATGCGCTCCTCGCGTGGCGAGCGACCGCCTTTCTTTTGCGGTTCCGCGAAGTCGCTGAGTTCCGAGCGTAGTTCGTCGAGGTCTATATCACTCATAACGACCTTCATCCTTGTAGCGCACAAACGCAGCGGCACCTTCGGCCATCCGTCTTTCCCAGACATCCTGCGCATCAAGCGAAGGAAGCCGTCCTCGCTCTTTCTTGAACTTCAAGGCTCGCACCGCAAGCTCCTTAGCATCCTCCGGCGTCAAGGTTGTCCGCTTGGCGGCAATGGCCGCCGCGACCTGTTTCAGACTGTCCTCACTCATGCTCTTTGCGAGGATCGCATAGGCTTCACCGAACGGGTTGATACGGTCGATAAGATCAATATCGAGTTCGCGCACGTCCATCGCAAACCGCCGCACCCCATCGACCAGGGCGGTATTGGCTGTCGGCTCGGCGTTATCCTCGCTACCGCTGCCAACCGCGAACTGCTTGGCCTGTTGAGTAAGGTTCAGCGCGGCGATGGCGTGCTGGCGCACAGCCTCCTGGTCGTCCTCGTCAAGTTCGGGATATTTGTCCTTAACGATTTTGCCCATGCGGACTTGTGTTAACTCCTCGGGTACCAATTCTTCGTCAAACAAACCGCGCTCAATCGCGGTTTTGTCTTGAACAAAGGCAGCAATCACTTCGTTCAGGTCTTCCTGACAGATGCGTGTTGCTTCCTTACTCTTTGGCTCGGAAAGCCCCTTAATCTCAATCCGGAATTGCCCCGTCTGCTCATTGAAACCGACATTGCACTTGTTCGGGTCATAGCCGCCTTCGCCGTAGTCGAAACCCGGCGCAGGTCCGTTCTCCTGGTGCTTCGGTTTGAACTCGAAGCGCGGCGCGAGCACCTGCTCCATGAGGAGGCTCGCCGCGATTGCCTTTAGGGTATCGTTCACCGCCTCGGTAACAGCTTCCTCGGAGGCGTCCGGTTCGGCGATCAGGTTGGTGAAACGTGTGCGGATCTTGCCCGGTGCGTCGCGAGTTGCGCGTCCGATGATCTGTACAATTTCGGTGAGGCTTGATCGATAGCCAACCGTAAGCGCGTGGTCGCACCAAATCCAGTCAAAGCCTTCCTTCGCCATGCCGAGAGCGATGATGATGTCCACATAGTCTCGGTTGTGCTTTTGCGCGGGGTCTTTGAGTGAGATGGAGACGCGGTCGCGTCTGGCGGGATCGTCGTCCACTAGGTCGGCTATTCGCAGAACCCGTCCCTCGGGAGTCTTGACGAGTTGAAATCCCGTTGCCGGGTCAATTCCTTGCCACTCGCCCAATGCTCCAATGATGTGATCCACCTCCCTGATTTTGTCCTTCGTGCTTTCACGCGAATTAACGTTCGGTATGTGGATGATCGTCTTTTCCGCTGGATCTAGGACGTGCAAGATGTCATCCACATAGGAACCGGAATAGAAGAAATAGCCGATGTCGAGCTGCTTCAGGAATTCGTAGCCGTTGAGCTGTTCGTAATAGGTATATGTAATGGTGTCGAACTTTGCTTCGGCGTCGGGTGCCAGCACCGATTCGGCATCGCCCCGGAAGTACGAGCCGGTCATTGCGACAACATGAACACGGTTGCGGGTTATCAACTGCCCTAATTGCAACCCCAGCTTGTTGTCTTGGCTCACCGAGACATGGTGAAACTCGTCCACAGCTATCAAGCGGTCGTCGAACTTCTCCACGCCGAAGGCATCCACGGCGAAGCGGAATGTCGCATGGGTGCAGACGAGCACCTTGTCCGTGCTATCAAGAAATGCACCAACGGCGTTGACCTTTCCTCCGTTGTCTCCGCCAGGGGCGTTGCACAGGTTCCATTTCGGTTCCACGCGCCAATCGGCCCAAAAGCCGAATTTGCTCAAAGGTTCATCGTGGAAGCTCGCACCGATGGCCTTCTCTGGTACCACGATGATCGCCTGTTTCAGACCTTGATGCTGTAGCTTGTCAAGCGCGATGAACATGAGCGCGCGGCTCTTGCCCGATGCCGGCGGTGATTTGATGAGCAGGAATTGCTCACCACGTTTTTCATATGCGCGCTCCTGCATCGGCCTCATGCCAAGCGCATTCGCCTTGGTCGAGCTGCCACTGCGGGTATAGGACACGGAAATAGACGGAACTGACTTTACATTTGCAGTCATGCGTGTGCTTCCACCTTTTCTTTCCTGGCCGATCCCGTCACCGTAGCCATCTTTGTGTAGAGATCGAACAGCTTCTCAAGTCGTTCCGTGTCATTCTTGAAGCGGCGGCCGATATAGATGCGCTCTAATACCTCATCGTTGCGCTCATGCGCTTGACGCAGGTCATCAGGCATATCAATGGGATCGTAGAGATCAGCAATAGTGGCCGGGAAATGGTGCTCACGCGCGAGTAAGATGTCCTCGGCGCAACGCGTAAGGTCGGTCCGATTCTTTTCCGTCAACTTTGGGACCGGGAACGTGTTCCACCCAAGCGTATTCGAGTAGGAAAATCGCATCTCTAGACGCCCGCACACGGCTCCAATCCATACGATATGAAGCTTTGATGCCACAAGCGCCAGATTCCAGAGGGGAGCATCATAAAGAGCAAAGCACTTGAAAGTAACAATAGGGCGGTTGTCCATGAGGGCACAGGGCAAGTATTCTCGGTTCTCCGATGAGGTCTGAGGCACAGCAATAAAACTGCGCTCAGCTGACCATCGGTCGCGAAAGCGATGCGGAGCGTTGACTAACGATTGCGCAGTGCCATCGCTCGTCTTTTTCGTTCTCACTGCCCGCACGCCTTCAATTCGTTGCCTAATCGATGCCACATCTTCCGCGTCCGCGACGGCATCATCATCAATCCAAAGGCACATGCGTGGAAGACCTTTGATAATCTCCGTCGATCCATAGATGGGCCGAAGAAATCTGTCTGCACGAAAATCAAGAGAGACAATCTCTTGCGCCTCAGCTATAGACATGATTAAGTCGGATGCATAGTAAGGATGGTTTCCGAAGCTCATAGTTGCTACGTCGGATGTTGGCTCTAATGCCTTGTTCACATAGATTGGGGCTCCTGCGATGAGGTATCCGTTTATTTGGGCGACACTTCGGACCGAAGTGCCGTCCCCTTCAACATCAAAGAGTTTCGCTGTCCTTACACCTTCCGTTGACAACCCTACAATCACGACACTGATTCCAGCGTTATTTGCTGCCAAGTTGGCCCATTTGAATGAGCGATAGGCAAAATGGATATGAGCGCCAAGCCTGTTTATCAACGGCCATAGCACTGAGACCTGCCCACCCTGACATATCGAGTTCGTCGCGACGAGGGCAGATGCCCCTGGGGTTTCCTTAAGGAAAAGCGCCGCCTTCACGAACCATGCAGACACATAATCTAGATTGCCCCAGTTTTTCACTAGGCTCTCAAATACAAACGCGAGGTCGTCTTTCTGGGACTTCGCTTGCTTGTTGTAGCCAGAATAAGGCGGGTTTCCGCAGATATACGTTTCGCCGCCTTCGTTTTCAAAATCAATCTGGGCTTGATCTAGTGGCGTGCTGAATAGGTCATCTGCCTGCAATTTCACGCTAATCCCCGTCGTCGGGCAGATGCTCAGCCAGTCCAGTCGTAAGGCATTGCCGCAAGTGATCCAGTTATCTGCCCGCAACGGCAAGAACTCGGTCAGGGCCAACTTTTGTCCGCGATATAACACATCACATTGGTACTCGGCGATAACGAGTGCCAAACGCGCGATCTCTGCCGGAAAGTCGCGCAGTTCGATGCCACGAAAGTTTGTCAACGGAATATCAGAACGACGATCCGGTTCACCCCGCCGCCTATTGATTTCCGCTTCGATTACCCTCATCTCCTTGTAGGCGATGACGAGAAAATTGCCGGAACCGCAGGCCGGATCGAACACCCTGAGCTTCGACATCCGCCTGCGTAAGTTGAGTAATGCTCGGGGATTCTCTCCTGCTTCCGCAAGTTGCGCACGCAACGCGTCGAGGAAGAGTGGGCTGAGCACTTTCAGAATGTTCGGCACGCTCGTGTAGTGCATTCCGAGGGCACCGCGTTCCTCATCTTCCGCGACGGCCTGAATCATGGATCCGAAGATATCTGGGTTGATCTTCGTCCAGTCGAGGTTGCCGATATGCAATAGGTAGGAACGCGCAATCTTCGTAAAACGCGGTGCGTCCATGTTCCCGGAGAAAAGGCCGCCGTTGACGTAAGGAAACGTGTTGGCCCACCGGGGCAATCCCTCGCGCTCTCGATCTCCAAGTTTTGTATTCATGGAGCGGAACAGTATGCCGATCACCTCATGGGTATTGGAGGAGTCTTTCGCGCTCATCTGAGCGATAGTGTTGGTAAACAGTCCTTTGCCGTGGAAGATGTCGGTGTCCTCGGCGAAGAAACAGAAGATGAGCCGCGCCATGAAGTGATTCATGTCGTGGCGGCGTTCCGCTGTACCCCAGTCGGGATTATCCTTCAACAGCTCGACATAGAGCCGGTTAAGGCGGCTGGTCGCACGGATATCGAATGAGTTTTCGGCGATTTGCCGAACGGTTGTGATGCCGGCGAGCGGCAGGAAGAAACCGAAGTGGTCGGGAAAGTCCTTATAGGCACAGGCGACAGTTTCGCCACTCGCCAGCTCCTCCGCCTCGAACTCCTCGCCGTCGGTCGCCAGGATGAACTTTGCTTTAGCCTTGGCGGTCGCGGGACTGTCCTTCAGCGCCGTGAGCGTTTTCGTGACCTGGGCGCTGCCGCATGTAGCGATATGAATGTTGTTGGTTTGGAGGACGCCGCCGAGGTCGGATTTGTTCGAGGCTCCGGCGCGGAGCCTCTTGATCGTTGTCTCCTTGTTGCCGAATGCTTCAAGGAAGGCAAACGGAAAGCCCTGAGAATCAAACGGCTGGTCCGCGAGTTGCGAGATTGCTTCTTCTATTTCAACGGCATTCAACTGTTCGATCCTTCCTCAATGTCCACCGGCGCCATGCGGACCATTCGTTGGTGATAAGACGATTCCGTTCCCCAGCAAAATCGGCTCGGACCTGGTGAGCCGCTGATTCAACTGCATTTAGGGGCACTGCAGACGGAACGCTGCTTCAGGCAGCGACTCTGTGTGCAGCGTTGTGAATGTCTACATCCAAGGATAAGCGAAATCCTTGCCCGCGACTCAAAACGGCTAGATTATCGGGATAAGAACAGGATCGAAGCGAGAATAGATTTCGTCGTTTGCCACGAGATGCGGGGGAGGGGTATATCTCGTACCCTTGGGGAGGGAACTGAAGGCAGAACGGAAGGCGTAGCGAAGCGGAGGGCTGCACAAGGGCAGTGCGGAAGCCTGGGGACACACGTTGCGCCGCGCGATCGGGCAGAGCCCCTTAGCGAGTTTGTCTGCCTTGCCGAGCGCGGAGCGCAGGAATTATTAGGGCCGGCGTTGCGGGCAGGAACGAGCCTGTTACGAAACTCTTTAGCTTCTCGATCGTTTCGGTGTTCTATGCCCGGAACTGAACAATCGAATACCCTTGAACTGGACGGTTTTGCTCGATAACATCAGAGCAGAATTCAAACATGGTTTCGCTTGAAGCTTTCTCTGAGCTACTGGAGATACTCTATTCGGCCCCTCTCGACCAGGAGCAGTGGCAGCGCTTTCTTACGCTCCTCTGCGATCACACAAGAAGCAAAAATGGAGTCTTTTTCTGTGCCGATACTTGCCGGGGTATCACGGTCCGTGCCATGGGAGGTTCCCGCCAGGACATAGATGTTGCAACCGTATATAACGAGCGATATGGCAACAGCGATCCCTTTCGGACGGCCTTGATTCGCAACGCGAGAATCGGTGTCTTCCAGGGAGATGACATCCTGCCTAACGAAGGCCTTTTGCAAACGGATATGTATCGCGAATTTGTCTGCCGGCTCGGCCTCCGCTACGCAACCTTGGTTCCACTAACACTCTCTGTGCGGCGTTTTGAAGCAATCAGTGTTTGGCGCACCTCCGAGATTGGCCCGATGGACGACGACTGTAATCGTCTGCTGGGCCTCCTGCTACCCCATATCCAGAAGGCCCTGGAGATCAACCGTGTTCTAGGTGTCATGCAGCAGCGTCTGGCTGGGGCTGAAGCTATCGCGGACGCTAGTTCGACCGCCACATTCTTGCTGACTTGCCAGGGGCGCTTCGTCCACGGCAACGCCGCTGCCGATCTTCTGCTCTCCCAGGGGAACTCCCTCGCCCTGGTGAACCATACCCTCGCCGCAACTGACCCTGCATCTCAAGGCAGCCTTCGCGAGATCTACAAGAAAGCAGCTTCACCGGACTTTACACGCTCGACCGAGCCTCCAACCCATGCTCTCTCCATGCCGCGCAGCGGAGAGCGCAGGCCGCTGCAACTGCTGGCTACCCCACTGCCGCAGGCACTCCGCGCTCGCTCTGGGGCCGACATCATCGTGCTGGTAAGCGACCCCGACGCTGCGCCCTCCTATCCAGACGGCATCCTCCGCGCGCTGTACGGACTCACCGCTGCGGAGATCGAAGTCGCTAACGGCCTGCTGATGGGCTATTCCATCGACGAGATCGCCAGCCTGCGCCATGTGGGCCTGGGCACGGTACGCAATCAAGTCAAGAGCGTTCTAAGCAAAACCGAAACAGAACGCCAGAGCGACCTCGTGCGACTTCTTATGACATTACCTCATCCGCAGAAAAGCAACTGCAATTGATCCCGAAGCGACTGCCAGTTTCCCCGACGATGTTGTTGGAGGGCTGTACGGACTCACTCGGGTCGAGACAGAAACCGCAAACGGACTCCTGATGGGATATTCCCTTCAGGAGATCGCGTCTTTGCGCCGTGTCTCAATAGGAACCGTGCGAAACCAGTTGAAGAGCATTATGGATAAGACCACGACCAGCCGCCAAAGCGAACTTGTGCGCCTGTTGATGAACCTTCCGCGACACTTTTCCAATTAAATCTTCGCTCATATCCCATTTGGGACATGCGCAATCATGGGCATGCAACAGAAACTGAACGCATGAAAAGACTCCTGCGTCTTGGTCTCCTACTGCTTCTGCCTCTGGCAATGAAATACTCCGCCCGCGCACAACAGTATGCCTCTCCTGCAACCCAATGCATTCAGGAGTCCTATGACCCCAATAACTACAATTGGCTGACCTACAAGAATAACTGCAACCAGTCGATCCACCTGACCATGGTGTCAGGCGACGGGTCGAACGTGGGTGCGATCGATCTCGGCCCAGGCAGACATGACGGCCCTGGCCTGACTGCGCGAGAGGTAAGGGCAATAGGCGGCATGGAAGCCTACGCCTGCCCGGCACATTATGCAGCCGTGGACGCCGACGGCGACCCTGTCCGAACCCAGGTCTCGGAATTTCGTTGCAAAAAGAACTATTAAAAAGATGCTCAGCGGCCAGCTGAGGCACACTGGCGCATTCGTCCGAAAGTAACGATCTCATTGACAATCTGAGTCATCCCGGAGTTTCACATGCGCATCCTCTGCCTTGCCTTCCTCGCGTCGCTCCTCCTGCCTGCACCCTTGATGGCGGACACCATCTATAGCTACGCCGGCAACGACTTCACAACGATCATCAGGGGAACCGCCTTCACTACGAGCGACTTCATCAGCGGATCATTCACGGTCGCGTCGCCCCTGGCAGGGAACTTGCCGATTCAGGCGCTCACCTCGTCGGTCCTATCGTTCAGCTTCAGCGACGGCATCAGCACCATCGACAGCACGCAAACCTTGTGGAGCGTCCCCCTCTTTGACGTTGCAACCGATGCGGGCGGCAACATCACCGGCTGGGATATTGACCTCATGAACTCGAAAGACGGAAACTTTCTGAGCGAGATCTTGACCAGAAATTTTGGGGGCGCTGGTGACTTAGGAGGCACAGCTTCTGCCGTGGATCTGGCGGAGAACCGCTCGGCTCCTGGCACCTGGACTCAAAGTACAGATGCCGCCCCCACGCCAGAGCCTCGAAGCCTCCTGCTGCTGGCGACCGGCCTTATTGGACTCGCAGGCTTCCTCCGCCGCACACACGGTGCTCCGCACCGAATGGCGCAGAACTAAAACCACAGAATCAGCAGTTCGCATTTTAACCGGTCCACAAGGGAAATCGATGCGCATCTCTCTGCTCGCCCTTCTCGCCACCCTGCTCCTGCCAGCGCCCCTGCCGGCCGATACGTATACGTACACCTACACCGGAAACGACTTTACGTCCGCAACAGGAACCTTTACCACGAGCGACGCCATCAGCGGCTCATTCACACTCGCATCGCCGCTGGCAGGGAATCTGCCATTTCAGGTGCTCACCTCTGTGCAGTCCTTCAGCTTTAGCGATGATGTCACCACAATTGACAACACTCAGCCGCAATGGAGCTCGCCCCTCTTTGAAATCGGGACTGACGGCAGCGGAAACATTACCACATGGTTTATTGTTCTCGAAAACTCTACTGGTAGTAGCTTTTTAAGCGGAATTTCAACCGGGAACTATCCCGCCCGCCCTCAGGACTTTGGCGCGGAGGGAGCAGCTTTCCCAAATCAAGGCTCTAATACTTCAGTTCCGGGTACATGGATGCAGAGCGGTTCTGCATCGCCTGCTCCAGAGCCTCAGAGCGTCCTGCTCTTGGGGACGGGGCTTGCTGGCCTCGTAAGCCTTATCGGCCGAACCAGCCGCACAAGCGGCCATACGGCACCCTACGAGAGTTGAGGATATCTTCAGCGTGTTGCAACTTGTCGAATAGGAGAGCAAAGATGAGGCTTCATATAGGGTTGCGCATCATAATGACGTCCATTGTCGCTGCACTTCTTGTTCAGGCGCATTTGCCTGCCATTGCTCAAGCGGACGACTGTGCCGCAAATGGCTCCCCATCCGTGGCCGAGAGTACCGCATGTACCATTGGCGCGCTCGGGGACATGCTACATAGACCAGAGAAATACCACATCGACGCAGACTCAGCGGTAGCGGTAGGTCAGCTATTAGCCCATTTCCAGCGACAAGTGACTTATAACGCGGAAGTCTACTTGACAACAAGCGGCCCAGAAGGCCCCCGCATCCGATTCGGAAGATATGACGGGGAGCTAGCCTTTATCATGCCCGTGGTGCATAAACATAGTAGTTACTTTAGTAGTGATAGATATAAGTGCAGCGGAATTCTTTATGTGACCCCAACCAAAATAGCGTTCGAACCAACTTCTAATTCGGATGGCTTCTCTTTTGCGCGAAGCGAGCTTAGCGAAAGCGAATACCTCATCGAGCGTGGCGAGTCTGGTGACCGCATCCTCAAAATCAAGGCCGCCTCTCAAACATTTATTATGGCTCCGGACTGCTTCTACAACAAGAGCGGTCACGGGCAATGCTATGCGAATAGTGGGTTTTTGCTGTTCGACGCGGCAGTGCAGAACTTCAACGTGCTGGCCTACGCATTCGCTCAAAAGAATCACCCAGGCTCTTGAGATGTGCCACCCCGCGCCATCGACTATCTTCGATCTAATTCCTCCCCATAAACCTATATCCCGGGTACATTCATGCGTCCTGCCATCGCTGCCGCCGTCGCCGTCCTCGCAACCACTCTCGCCGCCCCCGCTTTCGCCGATACGCTTGCACCCAGCCACGGTGAGTACTCTTACAACCTCCTCACCGGTTACGACTACCAAGACGTCCTCAGTCCGGTGGAGGCTCTCGGCTATGACCATTCCACGTCTCCCGTCGGTTCCGTCGGCGCCTTCTTCGTCGGCGGAGCCGACCCATCCGTAGGAAGCTTTGTGGGATCGTCGGGCGCCGCGCTCGTAAGCGACGTCACCGCCTCTTCCTACGCCTATTACGAGTTCGAAGTCCTTGGCCCCGCAGCTCAGACCGTGGGCGTCAACATCGCCGGATCTATCGCCAGCACAGTCTCCAACCTGACCGCCAACAGCGCCGCGTATGCCAACCTCGCAGTAGTCTTGCCTTCCGATCCCGCCTCCCCGGACGACGGCTACGCACTTGCCACCCTTTTGTACGCACAGGCATGCGGCGGCCCTGTTTCCTACGTGACGCCCTGCGGCTACACTTCCTCTACCCTGTCGGCAACCACCGACGTCAATCAGGTCATCGCCGTCCTCACCAATACCCCCTACTTGGTCGAGCTCTACTCCGACACTTACATCACGAAAGGACCGAACGGAGGAGCGGCCTCCTCTATCGACCCCACTATCTCTCTCGACACCACCGACCCCGCTTACTCCCTCCAATTCAGTCCCGGCGTCCTTGCAGCCGCCACGCCGGAGCCATCCAGCTTCGTCCTGCTTGGAACCGCGCTCAGTGGAGCCTTCGCTATCAGGCGTCGATTGGACAGGATCACTAGAACCTAAGCTCCACTGCCCGGCTCCCCCACACGATCCCCGCTCTTGCTGCAATCCACCATATGGCCAGCGCCGCAGCCTTCCTTGTTCTAAAGCAAGTTCCGAATTTCCATGAAGCGGGCTTGCACGACCTCCCAGGAGGGGTGGGAGCCGAAACAGAGAACCTCGCACTGGCCCTTGTATTCGCGGCCAATCGTGGCAGAGAGGTCTCCCGTCGCAAAGAGCGCGTCGCTGTTGGCGAAGCTCATTTGATCCGGGTAGAAGTAGCTGCCAGGAAAGTGTGTGCGACTGATGCGGTCATAGTCCTGTTTGATCTCGCCATACTCGGCAGATTGCAGCATTTCTAAAATCTCGGGCCGGGACGCGAGTTGAAACAGGTCGTAGTAGTGCCGAGCGTAGGTGCCCAGGGCACGTCCATCCCGTTTGAGGATTTCCACTTTACTGTGAATGGCAAACATCTTCTCCACGAAGGTCCGCCTGAAATGAAGCAAGCGCATCGGGAACGAGCTTTCGTCTTCCGCCCCGAGCGTGACTGCTTTTTCACGTAGAAACTGACCGAGATGGGAGCGCAGCTCGACATTCTCGGTGGGTTCCCGACCGCTGGCGGCTCCTGCTTCAAGGAGCACACGGTTGGCGACTTCACCGGTACCGCCGTGGAGTTGGTGATAGGAGAATCGGTCATTGCGCCCGAAACCTCCTATAGTTTGGCTCTCCTCGGGAACAAACTGAAGAGCCGGATGCGCGGCCACGGCATCGCGCAGACTCTTTAATTCGCGGTCGATGCCGCGTTTGGTTAGGGGCGGCTCGAAAGCAAGCGGGTCGAGGAAGATATCAATGTCCTCTGAAAACCGCTGAATCAAGTTCCAACCTTTCGAGAGGCTGGTTCCGCCTTTGAAGATAACTTTGTCGCCGGCCTTAGCAGCGATGATACGCAGCACTTCGGTGACGTAGTAGTCCTTTTCGATGATCGCTGGGCGGAGCTGAAAGTGCTCTGCGGCCTGGAGGATTACTTGATCGAAGTCAGGATGTTCAAACAGTCTCACGTTTTGGGCCTTTCCTTGGCCTGCCACTCGCGCGCGTGCGTGAGGGATGTGAATTGTCCAAAGTCGAACCGGGAGAGCGGATTCAAGGAGGCACGCAGACTGGCTCGTGCGGCGGGATCTCGTTCAAGCTCTTCCGCGATTGCGCCCAGTAGAGCGCGAACCCGTGGCGGCTCCGAATCAGCCACCTTGAGCAGTCGTTCAAGGTGACGATCCTTTGACAGCAGGGCCAAGGTCTTTTGAATGGTGCGTTCGGCGGACAGTTCGCTTGTGTTACCGCCCTTGCGTAAAAAGTCGAGGAGGGCTGCTTCTGTCTCAGACAGGCTCTTCCATGCTTCCGGCCTCCGTGAATGAACGCGGGTCTCGGCGCCGATGAGTTTCCTGGGGAGACTGAGTGAGCTTGTTGCCAACTCACTCCGCCGCGGTGTTTGCGTGCTGAAACCTAGCAGATTGGCGGCAGCGGTGCCAGATGGGAAGATCGTCTTGGTTCTCTCCGCCAGTTTCTTGATTGCCGTGGGGCTGGGGCGGCTCGGCCCGAAGGCGGTTGAGCGAGGACGATAATAGACGCCTTTGCTCAGCCGTTCTAGTGTGCCGTTGCGGGTCAGGCGGGAAAGCGTCTGGGCAACGGCGGGAAAGGGCTGATCCCGGAAGTCATTGTGCCGCCATAACTTCTCACCGCCGCTTTCAATCTGCAGGCGGATGGAGCTGGCGGTGCTGCGGGTTTTGACGGCCTTTGGCATCTCCTTTACTCTGTTCCACCTACGCCATATTGTCAAGTTTTTTTGCGATAAAACTTGACATATCCGTATCCGGAATCCATCCATCAGTCGGCTGTTCTGTAGTGGGGCGTGCCGGTGAATCACAAACTCAATCCCTGGTCGTTGCCGATGGTGCCTTTAGCGATGGATTGAGCTTGAGAGATTTCGTTGACCGCAGGTGTGAGGTGCCCAGCGTGTTCTAAAGCCTGTTCCTTCGCTATCGGCTGGGCGTGGCGGTCGTAAAACTGACCGTGCGGGTCGATGTGCAACCAACCGGCAGTCTGGTTGTGCTGGTAGCTCTGGATGTCGCCTGTCTCCCGCTTCCACTCATATCCGGCGGCTTCGCTTGGAAGAACCGTATGAATTGGCGTGTAGCGCCGTTGGTCGATTTCAGAGGGCGACTGCGCCTTGTCGGTTGCAGGATCGTGGACTTCCTGTTGGAACTGCCCTCTTTGCTGTTCGGGAGTTAGTTCTTTGGTGTTTGTCATGGTCTGCTCCTTCGGTTGGGATTTGTGAGCTTGCGTTGCGCTGTTCGGTCTTGCGACCTCGACAGCGGAGGCTTTGCTGATGTCGGTACTGAGGCGTTCGGCGAGCGTTGTTGCGTCGTTCGTATAGATTCGCGCGTCTTCGGACGCGCGAGAAACGGACACGTAAGCGAAGCGAGTGTTGATGAGTTCGGGGTGCGTCCCGGTGTCCATATTGACCAGGACACGATCGGTGGTGAGTCCCTGAGAGCTGTGCGAGGTAACGGCGTAACCGTGGTCGAAGTGGCGCATCTCGGAGGTGTCGAACGTCAAAGTCCGGGCCTTGTCGCCATCCATGCGGACAGTCATGTCGGTGCCGACGATGCGTTCCACTGTGCCCAGGTCGCGGTTCCTGATGTTCATGTCCGGCTTGCTGACCGTGAACTGGAGTCGGTCGCCTTCGGCAAAATCTCTCGCAATTTCCCGATAGGCGGCGATGCCATGCAGCCGCTTGGGATCGTAGGTCACTTGCTGGCCGTCCTCCCGTTTGACCGTGAGCTGGTTCGCTTTGGGGTCTGTGGAGACGACAGTAGCGTAGGTGCCGCGCTCAATTCCAAGTTCCTTGCTGCCTCGGGTGTAGTAGAGAACGTCGGCGGGCTGGTAGAGCGCGGCCCAGTTGCGATCGGCACTGGTCAACTCCGAACGCTGGGTGAGAACGGTTATCGCGTGATTGTCTTTGGATAGAGTGCCGTTGCACTGCAACTCGGCGCGGATGGCATCGTTGATGTCGCGGCGGCTGGCGTTGTCGGGCGAGATAACCAGCGTGTTCTCCGGGCGTGCGACATAATCCTTGGCGATGGTCTCGATACGTTGCTGGGGGTCGGGAATCTCGGTAACGCGCCCCTGCTGCTGAAGAAGCTTAATGCCGGTGGCCGTCTCGTTGCGGGAAAGATGTTCGACGGCGCGTAGGAGCTCCGGGTCTTTCTGGCGCACGATCTGGTCGAGCTGCGACGTTCGCATTCCGGCTTGCTGCATCTGCTCGAAGGGTTTTCCGGCATCGACGCCCTGGTGCTGCCGGGTGTCGCCAACGAGCAACACCCGGTCTTGCGGCCCAATCTTTCCGAGAAATGATTGCATCTGCCGGGTGCTGGCAAGGCTGGACTCGTCGAGCATATAAAGGTGCCGGGCGTTCGGGTCTCCCGCACTGCGTTCCACGCCTCCGCGAGCTAGGAAACCTTGCAAGGTGTCGGCCTGAATTCCGGCGTCGCGGAGCTGGCCGCCGGCTCGACTTGTGGGAGCGAAGCCCTCGACGGCGTATCCGTTCCGTTCCGCGCCCTCACGGATGACCTCAAGGGTCGTGGTCTTGCCACTGCCCGCCAACCCTTGCAGGCCATGTATCCGGTCGTGCGAGGTAAGCACTTCCTCGATGGCTTTTTGTTGTGCTGGATTCAGGAACTCGCGATTTCGACTGTGTGCGGCGGCGTCTTGCTGCCGCATGATCGGTTCGATTGTGGACTGGCCTTGCTGCATGTGCTTGATGGTCGCAAGCTCCTCGGCAATGGACTCGCGAGTCGTGAACTGCCGCCCAGTGTCGTGCTTCTGGCCGGGTGCGCGCTGAAACTCTCCGGTGGCGTGCCGTTGCTCGAAGTTGTCGCGCACCTGGAGGTAAGTGAGGTCACCCATGCCGCGCCGTAAGGCGTCGCGCATGATGTCTCGCTCATCGGTGACCGCCTCGCGCTCGAAGTTGCGGCTCTTGGCAAAGGTGACGGCTTCCTGAACTCGCTCCGGGATGTTCGGGACGCGCGTTTGCTCCTGAGCAGACGCCCTCGCCCGCGCTTCGGCGACGACTCGATCCGCCTGGTTGCCGAACTCGGCCGCAAGCTGCCGGTGGGCTGCCAGCACGTCGGAGGGTGTATGAATTTCCTTCTTGTCGCGAGTGGAGTGGGCGGCGATCTGCGCCGCCTCCGGCCCGGCAAACCCGCTCTTTTCGAGGTAGTCGCGAATCTGTTGGCTGCGCGGGCTGGAAGCGTCGAGATATTCCTGTGTGTATCCTTTTATCTCAGGCGCCCCACTTCTCCCAGGCATGATTTCGTAACCCAGCCGCGACAGCCGATACATCAGCTCAGATTGATACACGGCTGTCGCGAACTGCTGGCTGTCGAAGTAGCTCTGTGGCTGGACAGCGCGAGTAGAGCCATCAGCCCGTTCGGTCATATTGAAGATCACAGCGTGAGTGTGGAGTTGAGGCGCGGCGTAGCCATCGACGGGACGCGCCGTGTCATGCTCGAACTTGGCGGCGACAAATTTCCCGGTAGTCTCGGCGGCGCGGTTGCCTCCGATCCGCGCCTGGGTGTATCGCTCAAGTTCCGTGAGGGCGGTTGTCACCGCCTGCCGGTGGGCCTCGCGGACCCGGCCGTCGCCGCCAACCAGTGCGGTCAGAGAAACGGACTTTGGCGCTGAAAATGTGGCGTCCCAACCGGCGCGGTGCTCAACGGGTTTCACAGTAGTTCCGTCGGCAGTTGTGTACTCCTGGCCGTTGCGGTGCCGGACCAACTGCTCTCCCGTGAGGGGATTCTGGCCCTCACTGAGACGAGCGAAGTGCTGCTCGTCGATGGCCCCGGCAAGGCTGTACCGCTCGGCCATCCGTCCCTGCCATTCTCCGAGGATGGTGTCGCCTTGTTTCCAATAGTTCTGCTCGGCGGACATGAACTCCCTGGCGTGATAGGTCTGCGCCTGACCGGAACTTAGCGGTTTGGAGATGGTCAACATGAGGCAATCTCAGATACGCATCGGCTGCGGCTCGGCCACCGGAATATCCTCTTCATGGTCGTCTTCCGGGCCATCGGGATCGGGGCCGCCCGCCGAGACTTCGGGCTGCGTTGGCTCGCGCGGCTCCTTCGCGTCTTCGTCACTCTTCACAACGACGGCCTGCGGCTCTATCGGCGGAGCGGTTGTTTTTGCCTCTGGCGACAGAGGCACCGCTGCCTCCAAGTCGAGAGCCGGTTTAGCTTCTGGCGATGCCTTCGGAACGAGTGTCAGTGGATCGAAGGGCAGCTCATCGTCCTCCACCTTGCGCGGTAGAAATGCCGGTGTGGTCTGCGGCACGTCCATGTACTCGAAGTGAAAGCGGGCGACGTTGTTGCCCAGTTTGAGAAACGCATGGCGGTTCTCAAGGCCGGAGATTTCAGAGTCCATCACCAAGGGTTCAATCTGACGGTCTACGGCGAAGTTCCTGCCCGAGCGGGAGCCGTCGAAGTGCGTCTCCTTAATGCGTTCGATCTCGACTTTGCCGATGGCATTCGATACCCATTCGGCTGCTTTCGGCTCAGTGGTCTTCAGGAATATCTTGGTGGCCGGCTGCGAGAGCATGACTTCGGCCAGGTGTCCGTAGATGACCTCCAACTGGGCCTTGCCCTGAAATCCGAGAACGAGCGGGTTCTTGGATTTCCGGTTTTCGGTGATGGCGGTATGGAGTTGAGGGAGCCGTTGCAGGCTGGCAAGTTCGTCCAAAACGAACCATACCGGAGTCTGATTGTCCTGCGGCGCGGTCAGCAGACGCATAACGAGCAGGTCGATCCAAAGGCTATGCAGCGGCCTCAATGCCTCGCGCTCGGTCGGGCTGGAGGTAATAAAGATCCATCCTTTCCGAGTGACGGACCACTCGGTTGCGCTCCATGTCTTGTTCTTTGCCTGCTCCTTCGTTGGCAGCATACGAAGGCTGTCGGCAACCAGACCGAGCGAGGCCAGAACGCCGTTGCGCTGCTGCTGCGCTCCCTTGGCGATCATGGCCTCCATCTCTGTTCCTTGTACTCGTTTGTCGATCTCCGCAGGCTTCGACAGCCATTCCACGAGTTGCTGCGGATTCGGCCCATAGGTCAAGAGATGGGCAAATATCTTCTGTGGAGTTTCGGTAAAGAACTCGCCCTTTTTGTCGCTGGTCGGCTGGTAAAGCGAAGCCGCGATGGCCTTCGCTTCCGCTTTCCGGCGCAATTCTTCGGACGGTCCCCAATAGGGGCACCGCTCGTCCAACGGGTTGAGCACGATGTCCTCGCGCTTCTTGTTGTAGAACCTCTGGATGAACTCGCAGGCCGGGTCGTAGACGATGGCCGCATGGCCCCGGCTCTGAATCTGACGAAGGAGTTGCATGATGAGGGTCGTCTTGCCAGCCCCGGTGTCGCCCATGAGTTCGATGTGTTGCGATTCGGCCTGCAGCGGTATCCGCATCATCTCTTTGGCCTCAGTGGTGACGAAGCCGATGCCGTCGCCGCTCACCGTCTTGTTGAACTGCTTGGGGGTGAGCAGGACGGGGCCTTTGAGCCGACGCCCGTACTTCAGTTCCTTACGGCGGCGGATGTCCTTGCGGATGGAAAATGGGAGCTGCGCGAGCAGCGAGAGGAAGCCAAAAAGGAGCGGAAGCTGGTAGATGTCACGGAGCCGGTCGCCCCCGTAGACGGCATTCTGGAGATATGTGTGGAGACGGCTATCAATGTATTTCTGCTCTGGGCCACGATAGAGAATATCCAGTCCCCGCGCTTCGGCCGCCGCAGAAAGTGCCAGCGGAATATGCTGGCCGCCAGGGGCGAGAGTCGCACCATCCTTCACGTCCGACTCGGACGCAAGTTCGGCTCCGGTGCTCACGCCAGCGGTATAAAGCAACTGATATTTGTGGTTCCCGTTGAACACACCACCCACGGCTGTACGGAAGTAAACGGGCGTGTAGAACTGTTGCAAGGGAGACTGACCTCTGCTGAAGCGCAGGTAAACGAACATGCCGGTCAATATCAGAGCGAAGAACACCGCGCCGCAGGTGTAGATCGGCGAATGCGGCGGGAAGATGATGGTCTCTTTGCGGCCCCATTTTGGCGTATCCATCATGCGCGCTCCAGGTCTTGCAGTGCGTCTTCGGCGACGCTGCGTTTGCGTTTCTTGACCTCGGCAACCATGTTGTCGAAGGCTTCGGGTGTGAGCTTCTGGCCGGTGGCGAGTGGTCGGAAGAGGTTAGTCAGCATCAGACGAATGCCCATGATCTCGGTAAGCTCCGTGCTGGCGGGTGCGGAACCCGAGTCACGGGTAAGCTCGTCAAGGATGAGCTTGCGAATGAGTTCACCCCGTTGTAAGCCACGCGACCGCGCGAGTCGTTCGACCGAATCCACTTCGCTCGGACTCAGTTTTGTGGTGACGCCGCGCAAGCGATAGCCTGCTCGCTTCTCGGCGTCAACAGCAATTTGTGCATCGTCTAAGAGCTTCAAGTTTCTTTCCTCCCTCAAATCGTGGTGTCCCTGGGTGTCCCTGGGTGTCCCCAAGTGTCCGTAGGGACACTCACTGCCTGTAAATCATTGGCAATGTTCGCTCGCCCTCAAGTGCCATCAAGTGTCCCTGGCACGACCCTCGGAGGGGTGGAGTGTCAACATGCTTCCGGTGCGAAGCACCGTTCTCGTACCCGGCATGGATCCGGTGGAGCATCATGCTCTCTGAGCTTTCACGGAGTCTGCCGTCTCCACCCCCGTTGATGGCTTCTTGGCCGCCGTCTTCGGCGCTATGGGAGCAGCGGCTTTACGTGGACGAAGCAACGCGGGAACCTGCTTCGAATCGTCAGTGGCTCTGAATGCGGCAAAATCGCGGTCCTTGGAGAACAGATACTCAAGACCCTTATTGATAACCTCATCGGGAGTAGCCTTGATGAAGGCGGCATACTGATTGATCTGGACGACAATGGCATCGTCGAAGCGAACGTTGGCGGTGACTCGGCGAGTTTGATTGACTTCGATAAGCGGCATATTCGTACTCCTTTAGGGTGGTAAATCGAATGGACTTTCAGACTGCAATGACAGGTTCAATACGGAACCGTTTCGTGTCGCGATCGTAGCCGGACAGAGCGAGCACTTCGCGGACGACGCGACGGCCTGGTTGGCGTTCGATATGGACAATGAAATCGATTGCTTCTCCGATCTCGGCCCCTGTGTCTGTGAAGGTCGTCTGCGCATGGTTGCGCATGACGAGATTGGCAAAACGATGCAAGGCCTTTTCTGCGGAGTTCGCATGGATGGTTGCCAGTGAACCGGCATGCCCGGTGTTCAAGGAATCGAGCAGCGTGCGCGCCTCGATTCCACGTACTTCGCCTACAATGATCCGGTCGGGTCTCCAACGGAGAGCGGACTTCAACAGGTCATCGAAAGAGATGTGCGTCTTGAACGTATCCGTCTGGCATTCGACAGCGAGGATGTTCGGCTTCTGGATATGCAGCTCGGACGTATCTTCGATCACAACGATTCGCTGTTCGACCGGAATCGCATCCGCAAGGATGCGGAGCAAGGTCGTTTTCCCTGTACCCGTTCCGCCACTAATGAGGAGCGTCTTCCCGGCCGCAATTTGAGCCGACAAGAAATCGGCCAGCGGTCGCGCCAGCGTACCGCGAGCGATCAGGTCTTCGACGGTGTAATGGCGGCTCGTGAACTTCCGAATGGTCAGGGCGGGCGAAGGCCGCACGACCGGAGGAATGACCGCTGCCAAGCGGCTCCCGTCAGGGAGTTGCGCGTGCAAGACGGGGTTCTCTTCGTCCAGCTTCTTCCCGAGCTGATTGGCTATCACTTCGAGGCCGGTGCGCAGCCTGCTGGCGTCGAACGAAATGCTCTCTTCGCGGCGCATGATGCCGTCACGCTCATACCACCATGAGGCGTCGGGATTGCCCATGATCTCGCTGATGCTGTCGTCGAGCAGTAGCGGCTCTATCGGGCGAAGGAATGGAAGGATCAACTTGAAGCTCATAGCGGGATCTCACAGCGATGGAAGCCCAGCAGGTTAGCTGGGCTCCCGGATTGAAGAAGAAATGGCCTATGCGGCCACGTCTTCCTCGGTGTCATCATCGGATTCTTGCTCTTCCGGGGCGGCCTTCTCGGCGCGATCCAGTTTCAGAATCGAGTCCACCCGGATTTCCCAGATGGTCTGCTCCGTGCTGGTCTTCTTGCTGTCGTACTTCCGGCTGCGCAACTCGCCTTCCACCATCAGGTGAGCGCCCTTCTTGAGCGTGCCAGCGAACTCCGAGAGCTTGCCGAAGACGATGCAACGGTGCCATTCGGTGTGCGAGATGTACTTGCCGTCTTTCTTGTAGGAGCTCTTGGTTGCTAGCGAGAGAGTGGTGAGGCTGCGGTTGTCGTTAGTGCGAACTTCTGCGTCGTTGCCGAGGAAGCCGATGAGGTTGACTTTGTTCTGGTACATGGTGGTGTCTCCGTTTCGTTTGATTCCCGTATCCTGCTCGGGTCACACAAGGCGAAGCCAAGCGAGTGGGCCCGGCTCCCAAGTGCCAAGGAGTGCTTTCTTGGCGAGGCCCGGAAGAAGTTTGTGCGGCGCTTTTGCCGCGCGCTTACAAACTTGTTATGGGAGGAACCGAGACCCTGAAAGGGCGGCGTAGCCGAAGCAGAACGACGCCGAGCCGCAGGGCGCCGGTTTGGCCCCGAAGCAGTGACCGAGTAGAGGACGGGATACGAAACGGCTGACCCATAGGGGACCAAAGTCGCCATCTGTGCCCTGGCTGCGGAAGTTCGCCCACACTCCAGTTCCAATGGAGCGGCAAAGAGTCCACAAAAGGACGGCACTTCGCCACTGCCGTTGCCTGTCTTCAGGCTCGAAGTGAGCGCCCGAAGCGGTCTCGGAGTCAGGTGGGGCAAAGCAGCCCATTTGGCAGCAAGAAAGGACATGGGAAGCCCTCTGAATTCGGGTTCGGTTCTTTAGCTGAATGCCTGGTCTGCCCGGAAGCGCACGATGGTCAACCCAAGGGGGTCTACGGCCAGCTCATTGTTCTTCACGTTTTCTCGGAAGACGTACGTCACGCTAGCGACCCACCGCTCCCGCTTGAGCTCGGTATGATCCGCCGGATTCGTATAGACCTTCTCAAACTCAATCCTCGCGGAGTACGGCGACTGTCGCAGGTCGTCAAGGACGATGTTCTTGACCTCTACATCGACGTATGGAAGCGTCGCATCGTTCCGATACGTCGTGATGAAGTTATCTTTGCGCTCCTGCTCAATCACAGCGTGCTGTACGTCGCCATTCAGGAAGTAAAGAGCGTTCGTCTGATCGCGCTCGATAGTGAAGCGATTGCGGCTGAAGTACAGCTCCGCCCAGCGCGTCAAGTAATACTTGTTTTCCGCCTCTTGTGGCCGGTAGGCAAAGTTGCGATAGTCGATCGCTTCCGCCCTGCCCACGTCGTTGATACGGACAATCATCGGGTGGATCGAGGCGAGGGCTTTCTGGCTTTTGTAGGTGAGGCCGGCGAGCGCAAGGCACACGACAACGAGACACAGAATCGTCACTTTCAAATAGGTGCCCATGACGATGGGGTCACCGTACTGTTCGAGATACCGTTCGGCAGCTCGGGTGATCTCAGGTGAATGAGTGGCAGTCGTAGACATTTGGCCTCCTATTTCATAAGCGCGACAGCGCCGTTTGCAATGGACATTCCGGCATCGTGTCCTCCGGTGTGGCCGGAGAAGAGGGATGCAGTCATGGCAGGGATTTTGAGCAGAATGAAGCCGGCAACAAAGCACAGCATGATAAGCGCGGGCATAGTTGTAATGAGTTTTCCAGGATCATCCACGTTCATCGCACCACTGGTGAAATAGCTGATGAGAAGGTGGCTCATCACGCTTAGAGTTGCGGCGGCAACCACCTTGTAGAACTCAAATCCCAGAAAAGCTCGAAGCCAACCCCAGAACAAGAACTCTGTTTTGTCAAAGACCATGAATGGAATGAAGATGGGGCCAAGCAATCCGATGATGGTCGCGGCTATTGCGCCGTAGGCAATGATGACTGCAATCAGGGCCGTCAAAATGCTAAGAATGATCTGGACAGTGTAGGTGCAAAGTAGCGTATACGGTTCTGTAAATGAGGGTGACAGCGCACCCATCTTGGCGAGGGCGGTATGTATCGTATTCTGCACTTGCTGAGTGGAGTCCTGGCCGATGTAATCGACCAGGCTGCTTGTGCCACCACTGATAAATCCTTTCAGAGAATAGCCGATGCCGGGAATGCTGCCGTCGTAGAACTTCACGAAGCAATAGGCGAAGGTAATCAGCATGAAGAAGTTAAGAAACTTCGCCACGTTGAAGCCCGATCCACCTTGCGAGGAAGCAAGGGCCTCCTGCACCCCAAACCAGACCAGCGTGATGGTCGCAAGCGAAAGCACCATGTGGATTCCCAGCGAATCAACCGATGGGGCAACGGTAGCGGTAAGGTTGTCGCACCCGTTCTTTATGAGGATGAGGAAGTCCATTGCCGTTTCCCTCGCTCAATAGTGAAAGGCCCACTGTGTACCTGCCGTGGTCTGTTGTGGAGTCACGGTGCTAAAGGTTTGCTGGTAGCTGTTTCCAGTCTGGAAGAGCGCCTTTAGGTTGTCCTGGTGCGACTTCTGACCAACCATCGTTTGCAAGGCTTGAGCCTGCAGCATTTGGTTCGTCTCTTGCTGCGTGCGGAGTTCTATAAGGAGCGCCTGATTGATGCGCTGGAGTGTCGCCATCTCGGTATGTTGGGCCGGATCGGCGGAGTGACTCTGCGCTTCCAACTGGCTGATATCGGTCTCTCGCTGGTTCGCGTTGGCCCGAATCGTCCCGATGGTTTGGAGGTTGGTTGAGTTCACTGCATCCGATAGGTCCACAGTCGCGCCGCGAGCAGCGATCTGCTGCTGCCCCTGAGTAGAGAGTGTGCTATATCCCTGAATCTGCGATGTACGGGGGATACTCGCTGTTTGATTCGCAGCGAATGCGCCGTAGCCGTTACCGGCTGAGGTCATCCACGGCACAGAGTTCCCATAGGTATTGGCGGGTTGTTGCAACGTCGACCATTGCTGACGTCCGAGGTTCGAGAACGAGGTGTAATAGTTTTGTGGAAGGTTGGCCATCTTTTGCGCAAGGTTGTACGCTCCAATGACATTGCGACTGGTCTGCATGGTTGTTGTGTAGAGTTGGTTGGCTTGAAGAATCTGCTGGGCGGCATGTGCGGATTGGGTTGGGTCCAACACAATGCTAGAGCCAAACTGCGCTCGTGCTCCTGGGGTTGCGACAGCAAGGGCTACTACGCTCGTAAGCAATAGGCTCCTCATCGTGTTCTCCTCCCGATGTTGCTATTTCTTGGTGCGCTCGTCCTGCAAGCGTTTCCAAGCCTCGTTTCGCTCTCGGTCTTCCTCAGCACATTTCGGGCTGAGTGTTGGCGGAATTTTGAGATACTCCGCAGAGCAATCCATCTTGAATTTTGCAACTGAGTCGTCGTACTCCTTTTGCAGCTTGTCGACCTTCGCTTGATGGCTTTCACAACCTGCAAGGCACATGGAAAGAGAGACGGATGCAATAACTAGAAAACGGCGCATGGGGGCTCCTAGAACGATCCCGAAATCGTGTGGTTTTCGTATGCCGGCAAAAGCATATCTTGCGTGATGTAGACCTTTACGCGGTGCCCCTCCCGAATTGTGATCGTGGGAGGAATCTGCATGAAGCGGTCCAGAACGGTCGTAGCGGACTGCGATACTGACGACGCAGCTCCGTTCGTGAACACTTGAGGACCGGAGCCGGCGTATACGCCACCGCCTTGCGAGATTTCGGCAGCTCCTGCAATGACTCCGAGAGCGATACTTGCCCCGAAAATCTGCAGGTAATGGTTGTTAATCTTATCTTTTAATCCTTCTTCGCCGATCTGGTCTAGGCCGTGAAACTGGTCTAAATCGACTGAATAGCCATCCGGCATGATGAGGCGATGAAATGCCACTGACATGCGGCGCTGCTGTCCAAAACCGGAGCCGCCGATTTTCTTCGCCTCTCCAAGCACGATTGTTCCCTCCGGGATAAGAACGTGCTGCCGGTCGTGGGAGTAAACGGGATTCGAGACGAGCACCTTCACCGGGCCAACCGCATCGCCGTCCAGCCGGTTCATAAGCACCGTATCAATCGTGGCGCCCTCATAGATGACGTAGGGCTGCCCGGATGCGGAGTCGATGTTCACCTCGGGGCCGCGTTTGATCGAAGCCTGACCTGTCGCTGGCGTGGGAGCTTCACCTGCCGCGCGAGATCCAATCAGACTGCTAGCCTGTTGTGTTTCCCCGGCCATGTTTGTAGGAATATAATCTGCGGCGGTTGATGCACTCTGGGCTTGAGGTGTACTTGGAGCGTCCGGCTGGCGGGTATAGGCGAGATTTGATGAGAATCGAGACTCGTAGCTGCGTTCGCGCTCTTTGGCGGCGAGCTGTTGCGACGCTTGCTCCGCAGGAGAAAGTTGGGCCTGCCCGCTGCCTTGCTGCGCGTAGCCATGCGTGGGCATCGGATTGCATGGCTGGCCCGGTATGCAGGGTGCGGCCTGTCCGTTCGGACTGTATGCCTGAGCCGCAACCCGTTGTGCCGGTGTGGCTCCGGTCATTGCGGGGTCAACTGCTGTTGCTTCTTCCATCGCCCGTTGCTGATCGGCAACGTGACTTTTCAGGTCAGCGACATTGTTCTCCGTGTTGTCCTGGACCAGAGGTTGAGGGCCTATTTGTGCGGAGTTTTGATGCGCGGACGTGCCTTTGCCGTGGGAACTGAAAATCATAGCAACAAGGAGGAGCGCGGCGACACCCAGGAATAGGATCGCTTTGCCGTTCTTCTGCATGACACCTTTTGGGTCAAAGGGTTTTTTCTTCAGTTCCGGCTCGTGCGGGGCCGTCGGTGCGAAGGTCTGATCTGTCATGGTCTCGTCCTCCCTATCCTGATCGTTAGCCCTTGCGGGAGAACTCCATCTTTTTCTTGCCCAATTCGACGTATCCCGAATCCATCACCTTCGGGATGATGTATGTGCCCTCGCGCAGGTCATACGAGATGAGGTTCGGTTTGCCGTCCTTCATCTCGTAGACGCTGAACTTCTCCGGTGCCGTCGTCTTGATGTAGGTGAACTTATCGTCGTGATAGATGGAGGTAATATCGAACGGCGCTTCGTTTGCCTTGAAGCTGTAGTCGAACTTGAGCTGGGTCTGATAGTTGCTCTTGTATTCGTCCAGAGCCTGGCCGACATGCGATTGCAGATTCGCAAGCTGCTGCTCCGTCTGCTGAAGCTGCGCAGCGGGAACGAACTGCGGCGGTCCGCTCGCCGCGACGATGGAGGAACGGTCGGCCGGCTCAATGAGCACCTTGAGGTCAGGCTGCTGCGATGTGCTCGATACATCCTGCAGCGTGAAGCTGTAAATGTTGCCTTTGTCGGTGATGAGATTGAGATTCGTGCTGATCCCGGCCTTGGCCGGATGCACGAAGCAGTAGTTGTTAACCACATCGACGACCCAGAAATCCTTGTCGCCAGTTGCCGCCTCCATAATCTTTTCGGTTGGAGGCACCTGAATGAGAGTGGTGTACTTCAGCTTGGCGCGAATTGGGACAATGTCCTGCGAGTGATAGGCCACCGTTCGTGCGGAGACATCTTGGGCAACGGCGGGAACAGACATGGCAACCGCCAGCATGAGGGAGATGAGAGTGTGTTGCATGAATGCCTCCTTGGCTATTGGGTTGGGGTTGCAGAAACGGCCAGCGTGCGCGGCCGGAACGGGTGGTCTTGCGCGAGCCTCCGCAAGCCTTCGGCGACGCCGAAGCGAACGAAGTAATCGTGCTTGAGAAGGTTGTCGCGAGCATTGTTCGTAGCGGTCCAATGCGAGACGGAATCGACGTTCAACTGCACCTTCTTGCTTGACTGTGCTTTCCGAATCAGCATCTGTCCCGGCGGCACAAGCCCCGCAATCAGCTCCAGCTCGGTGTCGTTCAGATGGAACGCCTCGCGGTAGAGAGCGCGATCCATCTCCGGGTTCGCGAGGAAAATCTTCGTTGGGCAGCTCTCGGAGACAATTTGCAACATGCCCGACTCTTCGAGTTCTTTAACTGAGTGCGTAGCCAGCACCATCGCAGCATTGTGCTTTCTCCACGTTTTCTGTGCGGAAATGATGTAGCTGCGAATCGTCTCGTTCTTGATGAAGAGCCATGCTTCGTCCAACAGGAACATCTTGAATGTGGAAAGCTGCTCGGCATCGGTTATCTCGTTCGAGGCGCGATGCAAGACATAGAAGAGAAGTGGCTCCAGGACCTCCGGTGCATCACCCCAGCCTGCGAAATTGAATGCCTGAAAGCGGGCAAATGAGAGAGTGTCTTCTGCGTTGTCGAAGATGAAGCCATATTGGCCGGCTTTCGTCCAGCGGTGCAGGCGGTCCTTCAGCTCACCCACAATGTTGGCGAAGTTCGAGAGGGTGCGCTGTTCGGGCTCCAGGACGTACATGCGCTCGATGCCGTCCCACAGCTTCCGCTCCTCTTTGAAGTCGAGCCGGTAACGCTGGTCCGATCCTTCGATGAGGACACGGAAGAGTGAAAAGAGAAATTGCAGGTTTTCCTTTGTCGGGGCCAGAGAGAACGGATTGATGGTGAAGTCGCGCGAATCCTGACCGACATTCAGGTAGGTGCCGCCGAAGATCGTAGTGAGAGATTGAAAGCTCCCGCCGATATCAAAGATGTACGTCTGCGGCTGGTACTTCTGAGCGTTCTGCAGGAGATGGCTAGCTAGGTAGGATTTGCCCGATCCGGTCATCCCCAGGATGAGCGTGTGGGCCACCTCTCCGTTATGCAGGTTCAGGAAGTACGGTGTGCTGTTGTCCGTCTCCAGTACGGCCAGGTACTCCGCGTTCAGATGTGCGTTGTGCCTTTCGCCAGGCAGGATCGTAAACAGAAAACTCAGGTCGGCGTAGTTCGAGTTCAACAGATACAGCTTGCGCAGATTCAAGGCATAGTTGGCGGGAATCGTCGCGAAGAAAGCGTTGAGCTGGTTATAGGTTTCGCTATACAGCGAGCCATCCGCAGCCGTGAATACGCCCTGAAACTCCCCTGCGAGCTGATCGAGTTCCTGCAAGGACCGAGCGTGGAGAACGATAGACAAAGAGAAGTCGCCGAGCGATTGGCCCTCGCCGAGAGCACGCAGGCATTCGCCAAGGTTTTCGATGTCGGCCTGCTTTGACTCATCCACCAGCACATCGCGAGGGTTAGTTTGGGTGGTATCGTTGCCGAGCTGGGAGACGAAGCCTGTCTTTGAGACATTGAAATGGCGGCGGCGCTTTGTGACTTCTTTCCGTGCCTTGTCGTGCGGAACCGGAACCCATTCGGTGCAGACGGTGAAGCTCGCGGGGATCTTGAGCAACGAGTCGAGTACAAGGGGTTTGGTCTCGCTGATGCACTCCTTCATGGTGAGAACGCGCACGAGATGCGAACCAACACGGAGATGATCGCGCTCCGCCTCGATGTCAGAGTTCACCACCTGGAAGTCGAGGAATTGAGTGCCAAGTGGTCGTCCAGCGATCCGCACGTCCTCATAATTCAACAGGCGACGAAAGAATGTGAACTGTTCCGCACGCGGCAAGGCAGCGATCTGTACAAAGTCTGCAAGCTGCCGGCTGAACGCCTCGACCCGCTGCTCCAGGCGCGTGAGGCTCGCTTCGATCTGGAAGCGTAAAAGGGTCTTCATTCGGCGCTGGCTGAACTGGCTTGCGATTTCGCCGAACGCACCGGCGGGATCGGAGAAGAGCATGGTCAATGCAGTTCCGAGGCCGCGCTTGGAGCGCGAGCCCTCTAGCAGCACCACATAGAAGATTTCGACTTGATAGAGAGAATCCAATTTCGCTGCGAAGAAGCTCCTGCGCTGCTCAACTGCGGCCTCTACAACCGGATCGTCGTAGTGTGCGAACGGAATCTCGGGCCGGCTGGCCTTGATGAGGTACTGGTAGATATGGAATCCGGAACCAAAGGACTTCAACGCAGCTTCCAGCCTCTTGACGGCATAATCCTGCTGGTCGCGGTCAAGGCTCTCGTAATCCACGCCCTGAACACGCAGCACCATGCCAAGATCGCCCGACTTGGTAAGGAATGTCCGCTCGTTCCAGAAGCCGAATAGATTGATGTGGTCGCTGAGCGCAGCTGCTTCCTTCCACGGTTTTACGAGTCGACCAATACGCAGCATCAGTGGACCTCCACGCGCGGGACAACTTGCTTGGCGGCGTCGTAACGTAGCTTGTACTGTTCGGAACGGGCAAGGATCCGAAGAAACGCCGGGTCGGCGTTCGTCACCCAGGAGCCGAAGGCATAGCCAGCGATGAAAACGAGCACTCCGGCCAGCAAAGAATTGAAGAGATTGAAGGTTCCCACTGCGCCCACGCAGATGAAGAAGAAGAGCGTCCGTTCCACGCCTAGATACGTGAGGGGCTTATGCAAGCTCTTGAAGACGCGATTGCGCCGATATTTTGGCCTGGCTTGTTCCTGCATAAACCCCTCCTTTGCTGCGGCTGTGGAATGACACAAATGGGCTGAAGAAGTGCGCAGGTCATCAACCCCAAAGCCAGGAAAGGACATTAGTTGCGAGTACGGCAATGCCCGTACCGGCAGCGACACCACCGAGAGCCTTCTTTGCACCCGGTTCGCCATGCGCGAACTGATAGCCGCCAATCACAATTGCGATCAGCGATGCCACCTTAGCGACAGTTCCCGTGAAAAGCGTTTGGAGGTTGGTAAAGCCAGTGTCGAACGGCGAACCTGATTGCGCATGTGCGGCAACCGGAACGAGCAGCAACACACAAAGCAGTGCGGAAGATGAATGAGACCATCTACGCACTGTCTGAATTGTTTGGCGTGGAATGACACGGATACGGCGGGACATTGGCACCTCCTGCGACTGAGTTCAGTCGGGATATGCCGAGACATTAGGCGCGGTCTTCGATCTCGTCCAATACTTTATTGCGATGGACAGCCATGCTTAAACGAGATGGCAAATGAAGATGACCGCAACATCAGAAGTCTCATGACGAGGTGTTATTGAGGCCGCCGAAAGACAACCGCCGCTGTTCTTGTCTTTCTGTCACCCTTTGAGGTCGCTTCTTGTGCGGGGTCGGCTCCGCAACGGAGAACCGCTTCTCAAGATCGCGGAGCAATAAAGGAAGCGCCTCTTGATCGTGCTCTTCTCGATAGGCAATCGCCGAATCAATGGTCCAGTTGACGCCCTGAATCGGCTTGGTCGTCAGGTCTTCATGTAAGGGTTCACTTTGACGTATCAGCGCAATGCAGAGACGTTCCCTGACCATCCATTGCACATGCTCCGAATTGAATGTGGGGTTGGAAATCTTGGGCGTTATTCCTTGCCCCTCCAGCATTTCCAAGAGCCGTTCATGCGCCCTCGGATGGTGTCTTGGGTCGCTGAAAATGGCTAGTCGTCCATTCAACGATTCAGCAGGCAGCTCGCTTTGCTGGGCCAGCGGGTCTTCTTTGCGAATGCAGACCACCAATGGCTCGTGCATCACAGGTTGAATGCAGTAACCATCTGGTAGCACCGGAAGGGTCACGAGCGCAGCGTCCAATTCAGCCGCTCGCAGGCGTCTGATTACGTCCTCCGTGTCGCCGTTCTCGGGATGAATCCTGCCCTTCGGAAACAAGTCCCGGTAAGCATCGCACACCGTCGAAATCACTTGGTGTTCAATGAACGGGGTAAAGCCTAGTCGAAACGGGCGCAGCGTCGCCTGGTGGATGGCCTGCACCGCTTTGACGACATCCATCCGGGTTTGGAGCAATTCGCTTGCGAATCGGAGCAGCGATTCCCCAGCGGGAGTCAGGGTCATTCCGCCATGATCCCGCTCAAATATTTGGATGTGAAGGGCGTCTTCTAGCTCGTTGATTTGCCGGCTAAGAGCGGACTGAGCTAACGCGATGCGCGTCGCAGCGGCGGTAATTGTGCCCTCTTCCGCGATTGCGACAATGCTCTTGAGGTGTTTGAACTCAAGGTGATCGTAGACACTCATGGACATGCCCCCCGAAACTCTAGTAAGCGGTGGTGCTGCCGAAACGGGGGCCTGGCATCCCGTAACTTGTTTCCCTTCAATTAGAACCAAATTGGTTAACAAAAGTTGCACATTTCGAAGCAACCCAATAAACGTGCAACTAGTGAGACGCAGCGCGATCCCATCTCGTTTAAGCATGGCTGTCCATCGCAATAAAGTATTGGACGGCGCCATATCGAACGGGCACCATCACCGGAAGGTTGTCATTTGTGTCCCAGGAGGTCCGCTTTGCTCTCCGACCACAATCTCCCACCGAAGAAGGCGTCCGGGCGCGTGGAAACGGACGCCGGACGATCTGCGCTGCCAAATGCACTGGAAGAGATAAGTTTCCTGCGTTTACCAGACGTGAAATTGGTCACTGGTCTGTCGAAGTCGAGCCTCTATGCACTCATCCGTGCGAATAGTTTTCCGGCACCCATCCAGCTAGGACCACGCACTGTCGCGTGGGTGAGATCGGAAGTCAAGGAGTGGGCCGCCCAGCGAATCTCGACATCGAGATCAGCAACCTCTCAGCTAAGCAGAAGAAGGATGCCGCGACGCGCGCTCGGGGACGCTTGGGCATCATCGAAGAAATATGCTTAGGCCGCTAGCGCCCGCCTCCCCTTAACAAGCTGCGCCTCCAGATAGTCCGCCCACCACTGCATCATCTCAGTGCGCTGCTTCAAATACTTCGCATGATTGTAAGCAGCGGAGACCTTGTTTCGCTTCATGTGGGCAAGTTGCAAATCTACATGCTCATCGTCAAAGTCGTTCTCATTCAGGATGGTCGAAGCAAGTCCACGGAATCCGTGCCCCGTCATGCGGCCCCGATAGCCAAGCCGGTAGAGCGCGTACAGGAGCGTGTTGTTGCTCATGGGCTTCTTCTTGTCCGTGGCCCCTGGGAATACCAGCTTGCCATTGCCGGTTAGCAGCCGAAGCGCCCGAAGTACCTCGACGGCCTGGTGTGATAAAGGAATGATGTGAGGAGTTTTCATCTTCATACGCTCCGCAGGGATGTCCCATCGTGCTCTGTCCAGATCGAACTCAGTCCAGGGCGCTTCGATCAGCTCGCTCGTGCGAGGAAAACAGTAGGCGAGAAGCTTGAGTCCAAAGCGCGTGAGCGCGTCTCCGTTGTAGTCATCCATCTTCGCCAGCAGTTCGGGCAAATCCTTCTCGTCAACACGGGCGAAGTTTTCTGACTCGGCTGCCGCCAATATGTCTCGCGGCTTGAAATCAGCCGCGGGGTTCCGGCTCGCAAGTTCACGCGCGATTGCGAAGCGGAAAATCTGCCCGATGGACTGATGTGCTCTCTTGGCGACATCGCTAGCGCCCCGAGTCTCAATCGTAAGCATGATGGTCCGAATGTGGGCTGTTTGGACGGCATCAACGGGGAAGTGACCGACGACGGGGAATACATCAGCCTCAAGCCGATTCATCAAAGTCTCTGCATGCCTGGGAGACTTGCCGATCGACCACCATGCCCACCACTTTCGGGCGACCTGCTCAAAGCTGCTGTCAGCCTCGCGCTGAAGCGCTTTGGCCTCTTGCTGCTTCGTCTCGGCTTCTGCTTTGCGTTCGGCCATCGGATTGACGCCGGAAGCCAGTAGCTTCTTCGCAGCGAAGTGAAGCTCGCGAGCGTCCTTGGGACCGATGAGCGGGTATTCCCCAAATGTCATGTTCTTCTCGGTGCCATCGAAGCGATAGCGCCAAAGCCAGAACTTCCCGCCCCAAGGCTGGATGAGAAGACACAGCCCGCCACCATCGGCCAACTTGTATTTTTTGTCTTTCGGCTTTGCATTCTCGATTTCCTTGATCGTCAGTGCCACGGCGGACCTCCAGAGCGGGGGAATTTTTCTTTCCCCACACTTTGCCTCATCCTACCCCACATCTTTCCCCACAGAAAAGTCCGGCTGCACTTGGACGCCTTCGCACGCTCTCGCACGCTACTTTCTTGTAAGCTATTGTAAAATAATAACATCCTCGCGTGCGAGGATGTCCTGGGAAGTGCGAGGAAGTTCAGGTCTTGAGTGTTTTGGTTGCCCCCCAGGGATTCGAACCCCGATTGATCGGTTCAGAGCCGACTGTCCTACCATTGAACGAGGGGGCATCGGCTTGAGGAAAGCTCATACCCTTGCTGCATTTGGAGCCGCGAACAGCGATACTCGCCGCATCCTCTTCTGAGTGTACCGGCGCATTCCCGGCCGGTCAACGAGCTGAAGGCAAGAAGGCGGTGTAAAGAGGAGATCGCCACCGGCTTGACGTGCCCCCTCTCCCAACTTACTTTGGGAGTGCAAAAATAGCAGCTTCCATCCTCACACCGGAAAGTTACCCCATGATCAAGCGCTCGATGTGCTCCCTCGCTCTCGCGTTCACCGCTCTCTCGCTTTCCGCCCCCGCGCAAACGCATTGGGTAGCTACATGGGCGGCATCGCAGCAGAGGCCCCAGGCCGGCTTTGCCCGTCCCGCCACACGGCCCGCTCCGGCTCCAGGAAGCAGCACTGCGGCACCCGCCAACAGTGGCGCAGCTCCATCCGCAAACGGTGCGCCCGCCACTCTGCCGCCAGCCGCGCGTCCAACTCCGCTGCCTCCGCGAGGTTTTTCGAACCAGACCGTCCGCATGGTGATGCGCGCCTCGATCGGCGGCAGCAGCGTCCGTGTCCACCTTTCCAATGCCTTCGGTGCTGGGCCCATTTATGTCGGCGCAGCCCACATCGCTCTGCGCGATAAAGACTCCGCCATCGTCACTGCGTCGGACCACGCCCTCACCTTCGGCGGCCGCTCATCGGTCACGATTCCTCTCGGCGCTGAAGTCATCAGCGATCCTGTTAGTTTCACCATCGCGCCCCTTGCCGAACTCGCGGTCAGCGTCCTCGTTCCCAATGACACCGGTGCAGCCAGCGTCCACTCGCTCGGGCTGCACACCACCTGGGTCAAGTCCGGTGACTCAACTTCCGCCCCTGACCTCGCCGACGGCGAGAAGCTCCGCTCCTGGTACTGGGTCTCCGGCATTGACGTTCAGAGCGCCTCTCCCAGCTCCGCCGCCATCGTCGCGTTCGGCGACTCCATCACCGACGGCGCGACCTCCACGCCGGACACCGACGGCAGCTGGCCCAGCGATCTCTCGCGCCGTCTCGTCGCCAACCCCGCCACGGCGAACATCGCCATCGTCAATCAGGGCATCTCCGGCAATCAGGTGCTCAATGACGGCGCCGGCGTCAGCGCGCTCGCCCGCTTCGATCGCGATGTCCTCGCGCAGCCCGGCGTCAAATGGCTGATGGTCCTCGAAAGCATCAACGACATCAACATCGCCTCGCGGCCGGCCAATCCCAACTTCCCCGCGCCCACGCCCGCCACCGTCGTTCCGCCGCTCACCGCGGACGACCTCATTGAAGGTCTCAAGCAGATGGTGCTCAAGGCGCACGACCATAACATCAAAGTCATCGGCTGCACGCTCACGCCGTTCGGCAACGCCAATGAGAAAGCAGAGGCCATGCGCCAGGCCGTCAACGCCTTCATCCGCACGCCCGGCAGCTTCGATGCCGTCGTCGACTTCGATCAGGTCATCCGAGACCCCAACGACCCGCGCCAGTTCAAAGCGGGCTACAACAACACCGACAAGCTCCACCCCAACGATGCCGGTTATAAAGCCATGGCCGACGCCGTCGACCTTTCACTCTTCGCCGCGCCGGCTGCGCAATCCAAAAAGAAGAAGTAGCGGTACCTGGCTCCAACAAAAAGCGGCCGCCCCATTGCGGAGCGGCCGTGTTTCATTTCAGACTGACGTTTTCGCCTATCTGCGTCCGTCAGAGTACCGATAGTCCTGCTCTCGATGCTCGCGCTTCTTGATGTCGTGGTGCTCGCGTGCCTTGTTGGCTACCGCTCCGCCCACCGCACCTGCGCCCGCACCAATCAGCGCGCCCTTGCCGCCGCCCGCCAGCGCACCGACTACAGCGCCGCCTGCCGCCGACCCGCCCACAATCTTCGCGCCCGTGTGGTGGCGATGATCGCTCGCCGTCTGCGCCGCCTTTGCCCGCTCATAGTCGCGGTGCCGCTGCGCCTCCGTCTCCTGCCCCAGCACGCTCAACGGAAGACTGCAAATCGTACCCAGTGTCGCTACTGCCATTGCACGTCGGATATTCATAATCTCCCCTCCATGCTCCTGCGTGTTTAGATGCCGGCCCGCGTCCCTTGTCGTCTCGCAACCCGCGCCAGTATTCATGAAATCCCACGCGCCCAGGCAACCCTTCCCGCCCCGGCGCGCAATAGTCAGGGAAGCGAGATGCGATAGAGGTTCCGTTGGACCGTGGTCTTGACCCAGGCGTAGGCCTCAGGGTCTTTGGCCGGCACCATTCGGCCGCGTCCTACGGATTGGCTTCCCTTGATGATGTCCGGCCCGGCAAGTGGCGGGATACCGCCGGGCGGCAAATCAGGCAAAGTCTCGCCTGCGCCGACAGGAATCACAAGGCTTCGTCCCGAACTGCTCCGTGAGGAGTCCTCCACTGGCACAACCAGAAACCTTCCGTCGGGTGACCACCTTGGGACGCAAAACGTGGTGCAGATTCGCCGTGGAGTTCCGCCGTCGAGCGGGACCAGCATGATGGATGGGAGCTCTTTTGATTCGGGATTTGGGACCGCGACCGTGACCCATCGCCCGGTGGGCGAGCTTCCCTGGAACTCCTCGATCGGATATGGAAGCGCCTTTGCATCGTTTGCCCCGTCGGCATCGATCTGCTCCAGGTAGTTAAGGTTTCCTTCGGCCTTCTGAAATAGAATCTGGCCGCGCGGTCCAAAATGCGGCCGCTGGACGCCGGAAGCATTCACTCTAATTGCGGGCGAGCTTCGGTCCAGGGGTGCGATCCACAATTGCCTCCCATCCTTTGAAGCTGTTGTATAGACCACCTGCCTGCCGTCGGGCGACAGACTGAAGTCGACCACCGAGACTCCAGAGAACACCGGTTCGCTCTTGCCCGAAGCAACAATGGTGCTCCACAGTTCCGCCTGCGAGTCATCACTTCGCCGTAAAAGATAGTAGAGCGTCCTCCCATCGGGGCTGAATTCTGGCGGTGACGGCCAGTCAACGACCTGCCCCTCGGAAGAAAGTGGCCGATCGCCGTTTCGATCGTGAATCCAGATCGCGCTCTCATCGACTCCAACCGAAGTAATAAGCGCCTTCCCATTTGGCTCGATCGCAATCCCGCTCTCTTCCGTCGGGTCGAAGGTAATCTGCTCCGGCTCTCCTGCGGGAAAACGCTGCCGCCAGATATGGCTTCGTCCTTCGACTGCAGCAGTGAAGTACATCCAGCTTTCATCGGGAGACCATCCTGCGGAGGTGCACGCACCTGCAGGTCCCACGGGCCGCACAGCTTTTTGATCGCCAAGCGCGATCAGCTTGCACTGACCCCACCCACCATTCGCATTCATCTCCACCACTACCGCCCACTGACGGTCGGGAGACGCAAATGAGTAATGCGCCATGCCGCGCTCGTGGTCGGGGAAATAAATCTTGCGCAGATCTTCGCGCGACGTCGCCGCCGTAACTACACCCATGTGGATTCCCGACTCAATTTCGGAGAAGAGAAGATGCTGCGGATTCAGCCACACCAGCCCGGCGGCGTTATTCAACAAAAGCTGAGGTTCGCCTCCCAGTGCAGACACCTCGTAGGTGGAAAACCCTGAAGTGTCCATCACCGTGTACGCAATCTCCGATCCATCCGGCGAGAACGTCAACCCATACTTCGGCCGTCCGTCGTCCGTCACTCGCTTGGGCTCTCCATCCGGCAACATCTTGACGTAGATCTGGTCGGGCGTAAGGAATCCGCTGTTGCCGCGGATGAATGCCAGCAGATGTCCATCCGGCGATAACGCGGGCGCAGTCGCAGAATCCGTGAAATCGGTCAGCTGCGTATAGCGAACGGCAGAGGAACGATGCTCCCGGCGATAAAGCAGAGCACCGGCCGCCACGAGCACAATGCCGGCGCCCGCTGCAAGATACCATCCCACGGCTCTCCTCTTTGCGGGGTGAGGGGTCACCGAATTTGGCGGAGGTAGAACTGGCTGGACCGGCACGACGACTGAAACCGGCGCAATGAACCGGTAGCCCATACCAGTCACCGTCTGCACAAATTGCGGGTTTTCCGGATCGTCCCGCAGGGCCGTCCGTATCTTCCGGATCGCTGTATTGATACCGTGCTCGGTATCGACAAATACTTCGGTGGACCACAACCGCCGCGCAATCTCCTCGCGCGTCACAAGCTGGCCCTCGCGCGAGACCAGAAGCATCAGCAGCTCTAACGGCTTGCGCTCCATGCGGACCGGATGCCCTTTGCCGGTGAGCTCAAACCGGCCGCAGTCGATCCGAAAATCGAGGAACTCGTAGACGGAACTGGTGTCAATGGTTGGCATCGGGGCCTTCCGCAGCCTATCGGCGCAGAATGTAACTCGCTCATCATACAAGTCTTAGTTCTTCACCAAAACTTTACCTCCGCCTTCACCGCGGCGTCATTGTCATCGCTGACGAATCACGGTCAACTCCGAGACTGCCGGCAATATCCGGCGGAGGAGAAAAAATTCGATGAAGACAATCTACCTGAGATTCGTGTCCGCCATCGGCGCACTGGCCCTTTTTTCTATGACGGCTCCCAGCGCATTGGCAATGTGCGGCTTACCCAATAAGGTGGTCAAACCCGCCAACTGGCTGCCTCAATCTGCCGCCGAGCATGGTCGCCTTCAACTGATCGACGATGACAAAGACAATGGGGCGTCCATCGTCGGCATGTGGCACGTCGTTTTCACTGGCGTCACCGTAAACGACGGCCCCTATCCTGATTCTAAGCAACCGGTCGACAACGCCATTGTCGTCTGGCACCGCGACGGCACCGAGATCATGAACTCCAACCGTCCAGCGCAGGACGGCAACTTCTGCCTCGGAGTATGGGCACGCACGGGAGAGCGCCAATATCACCTCAACCACATTCCGTGGCAGGGCAACGACCCCTCCGGCGGCCCAGCCGGCATCGGTCAACCGCAGGCAGGTGTACAACTCACCGAAGAGGTCACTTTGTCTCCCGACGGCAAGTCCTACACCGGCAGTTTCAAGCTCGTGCAATACGATTCGGCGGGCAACGTCGGTGTAACCATCAAAGGCTCCATCCAGGCAACACGCATCACACCCGACACGCCATTCACTGATCTGCTCTGAGTTCAAATAGCAGAACTGCAAAACTTGCTCTGCCTGTAAAACGGCTTTCTCTGAATGTAAAAGGAAGGGCGATGGTGGTCCTCCATCGCCCTCTTATCTGCGTCCGTCGTAATAGCGGTAATCCTGCTCCCGATGCTCGCGCTTCTTGATGTCGTGGTGCTCGCGCGCCTTGTTCGCGACCGCCCCACCCACCGCACCAGCCCCAGCGCCGATCAGCGCGCCCTGCCGCCGCCCGCCAGCGAGTCGAGCCGCCCACAAATTTCGCGGTTGGGCTAGGTGTATTGCGGGGCCGAACCACGCCCTATCAAAAAAACATTTCAGGCTGAACCCCCGCTGCTTATCGCTTTCCGATACCGCCGTTGGGACGGGGTGCGTCTGGCGGCGCGGCCTCATCGTCATCCTCGGCGCCCAGCGAGCCGTTTTCCTCCAGCAGCTTGCTCTGGATGTTGGTCCAGACATCGTCGCTGGGGTCAGTGGGCTCAAGCAGGCCGCGCGCGGTCTCGGCGATGGTTTCCAGATCACGGACGAGGGCCAGAGAGTCCGGATATTTGGCGAACAGCTTCTGGAGGCGCGGGTCTTCACTCAACTTGCCTTCGGCGCTGGCGAAGAGCTCCGGGAGATGCTGCTCAAACTCTTCGGGCCTGAGGTTGTCGAAATCGATCTTGCTGGAGGGACTCATTTTGCGACCTCAGGAACGGGCTCCGGCTGTGCAGCCTGAGTTTCGCGCAGCAGTTCGCGGAGGCGGAGGCGGGCCTTGTGCAGCTGGGACTTGCTGTTGCCGGTCGAGCAGTCGAGCATGGTGGCGATTTCATTATGCTCGAAGCCTTCAACGTCGTGCAGGACAAAGACCATGCGGTAGCCCGGCGGTAACGAGGCCACCGCGCGTTCGAGCGCAACGCGATCGACGGAGCCGGCGAGAATGGGATCGCGGCTGCCGAAGTCGCGCTTCGGTGCATCTTCCTCGGAGGGATTGATGGTCTCTTCGAGCGAGACGAGGTTCAGGCCCTTCTTGCGCAGGTGCATCAGGACAAGATTGACGGTCAGACGATGCAGCCATGTGGAGAAAGCGGATTCGCCGCGGAAGCTGCCGAGCTTGCGGAAGAGATGCAGGAAGGCTTCCTGCGTCATGTCTTCGGCTTCAGAGACATTGCCGAGCAT